>Ga0233425_10000610_pt1 | contig 90643 bp, 90 predicted proteins | sample Watercolumn_Towu_2_FD_181712 | JGI IMG/M metagenome (GOLD analysis project Ga0233425, IMG submission 181712) | Freshwater microbial communities from Lake Towuti, South Sulawesi, Indonesia - Watercolumn_Towuti2014_140_MG | ecosystem: Environmental > Aquatic > Freshwater > Lake | place... | reverse complement strand
TATGGGCACTGAGTCTTATTTCCATGCCTCATTGTAACATAGCTCCCTCGTTTCCCATGAAAACTTTGTGGTTACGCTTTCACCCCCGGGCTCACGCCCGGGGTCCTCAGCGTTTATTTTGATAGAAAATTAAGTCCTAAATTGGATATTACAATAGGTTTATTGGTCTGAGGAGTGTTTTTTTAATCCCTCGCTACGGATGGGGCGTTATGGGATTTGAATTTATTTAGTATTTGGAGAGGTATTATTCGGAGCAACCAAGCCGCTGGAGATAATAGTCTTAAAGCCGTCTTCTACACTCATCTCCAGAAAAATCAATTCCTTTTCCGGAACCAAAACGTAATACCCGGTTGTCGGGTTCGGGGTACAGGGAATAAATACGTTTATGACCTTTTCTGTAGCTTTAGACGCCAATTCTCCCCCTGCCGGACCGGCCACAAATCCCAGGGAATAGAGGCCTGGCCGAGGAAATTCCACCATGACCACCTGTTTGAAATGCCTTGCACCATCACTGAAGATTGCCTCGGTAAGCTGTTTAACTGCTTGATAAATATTTCTGACGATCGGTATGCGTCCCACCATCAGGTCCCACAGATGGACTAACTTTTTCCCGAAATAATTACGGGTCAAAAGGCCGACCAGAAAAACCAATAAGGTCACCAGGACCAGCCCTAAACCGGGAATGTGACGTCCCAGAAGAACGTCAGGGTGGAGGGTATGGGGAAGGAAGGTAAGGAATCGATCCATGACCCCTATCAGGGCCTGGATGATATAAATCGTTATAGTAATTGGAACAACGACGGCCAGACCGGTTATGAGATAGGTCTTTAACCAGGATTTGAACTTAACCAAGAACCCTACTTTCGGTTACGCTGCCCGCAAACGGCGTCGGTTATGGGCATCTACCTGGACGATTTTAGGTTCAAAATTCTGCATCTCTTTTTCATCCAAAGCGGAATAGGTAGCGATAATGACCAGGTCGCCCACTACACCCTTACGGGCGGCGGCCCCATTCAGACAGATCACCCCTGACCCTCTGGGACCTTCCAGAGCATAAGTGGCGAAACGTTCTCCATTGGCGATATTATAAACCTGGATCTGTTCAAAAGGGACGATATCCGCGGCCTCCATCAGATCCTGATCAATGGTCATGCTCCCTTCATAATGGATATTGGCTTCCGTGATGGTCGCTCGGTGAATTTTTGATTTCAAAAGGGTCCTGGTCATTTTTTCTTTTCCTCCAACAGGCAATTATCTATCAGACGGGTGGTTCCACACCAGACCGCCAGTGCCAAAACACCCCCATCCTCGATAACCGATAAGTCCTTGAGGGTTTTAGGATGACAGATCTTGGCATAATCTATTTTCATTTCATCGTGTTGCTTAATTATTTTTAATATTTTACTTAAAATAATCTCCGGTTTTTTCTCTCCCTGTTGAAAGAGGTGTTGGGCCTCTTTTAAGGCCAAGGAAAGAGACCTGGCTGAAAGGCGTTCTTCCGGGGAAAGGTAAGTGTTTCGGGAACTCATGGCCAGACCATCGTCCTCTCTAACCGTTGGTCGTCCGACTACCTCTATATCCATATTTAAGTCTTCTACCATTTGCTGAATCGTACAGACCTGTTGATAATCCTTTTGGCCGAAAACGGCCAGATGGGGTTTAACAATATTAAACAGTTTGCAGACCACGGTGGTGACCCCTCTAAAGTGACCGGGTCGACTGGCCCCGCAGAGATTGTTAGTAATCCCTTCGACGGCCACGTAGGTCTGAAAAGAAATGGGATAAAAGGCCTTAACATCCGGGGCGAAAATAATATCCACTCCCCTTTTTTCAACCAGTCGGCTGTCGCCTTCCAAATCCCGTGGATATTTTTCGAAATCTTCTTTGGGCCCGAATTGGATGGGATTGACGAAAATACTGACCACGACGACCTCAGCCTTATACCGGGCATAATCCATCAAGGACAAATGTCCTTCATGGAGAGCCCCCATAGTCGGTACCAGGGCAATTTTTTTTTCGACCTGTCGATACCTCTCCCCTATGGTTTGCATCTCCTTTATATCTTTAATAATTTTCATATTAAAATAAAAAAGCCCCTGGACTTCCTCCAGAGGCTTTATCTGGTCTATGTCGGAAGTCTCAGTCCAACCAGCTGTTGGATCCAAGCCGCCTTTTCGATATTTCTTGAAAATCTAAAACATTAAAAAGATACCATTTAGAGGATTGATCGTCAAGATTATTTTTTTCTTTAATCCCTCTTGACATATTAGACCATCATGTTACATATTAGGATTAATCTAAGGCCTATGGGGATTAGGGTTGAAGATAAATGCTTTATGAAGAGGAGTATTAATGCCTTGGGTTTTAAACTGCCGGTCCTTGATGACCCCCTCGTTACGGATAGAACGAGGGGGTTTTTTTTGCCTTTAATACGAAAATAGGATTCTTCACCAAACAGGCCCTATTTTTATCTTTCGTGGTGTCACGTCCCTGATGGGACATGACTGTTTAAAAAGGAAATCCTATGAATTTTAACCGCCATCACTTGCTCGGAATGAAAGGTCTAACCAAAGAAGAAATCGAGACCATTTTGACCACGGCTGAATCGCTGAAGGAAATATCCTTCCGGGACATTAAAAAAGTGCCCACCCTTCGGGGGAAAACAGTGGTCAACTTTTTTCATGAACCAAGTACCCGAACAAGGACATCCTTTGAAATAGCGGCCAAACGTCTGAGTGCCGATACGGTCAGTCTTTCAGCCAGCACCAGTTCTTTAGTCAAAGGGGAGACCCTGGTTGATACGGCCAGAAACCTGGAATCCATGAATCCGGATATCATCGTCATCCGCCACTCCATGGCCGGCGCCCCCCATCTGCTTTCCAGGATGATCAAAGCCTCCATCCTTAATGCCGGTGACGGAATGCATGAACATCCCACCCAAGCCCTGCTGGATCTGATGACGATCCGGGAGAAAAAAGGGCCTATCGAAGGATTAAAGGTCGCCATTATCGGGGACATTGCCCATAGTCGGGTGGCCCGCTCCAATATTATCGGGTTGAAAACCATGGGGGCCCAAGTGACCGTGGCCGGTCCGCCGACCATGATTCCTCTGTTTATCGAGACCATGGGGGTTGAGGTAACTTCTAGTCTTTCAGAGGCTATTATCTGGGCCGACGTGATCATGATGTTGCGGGTTCAGCTAGAGAGACAAAAACAGATGCTCTTCCCCAGCCTGCGGGAATACTCCCGGTTTTTCGGATTGAATTTAGAAAATTTAAAAAAGGCCAAGCGGGATGTTATTATTATGCACCCGGGACCGATCAATCGGGGAGTGGAGATTCAATCGGAGGTGGCTGATGGACCCTATTCCGTGATCCTGGACCAGGTCACGAATGGTGTGGCCGTCCGCATGGCCCTGCTTTACTTATTATTAGGAGGTAAAAAAAGTGAAATGGCTGATTAGAGGGGGACGGGTAATCGATCCAAAACATCAGGTGGATGACTTGATGGATATTTATATCTATCAAGGTAAGATTTTGGATTTACAACCCATTCCGGCTAAACGCCCCTCAAAAGGTCTCTCTGATTTCCGGGTTATCCCGGCCGAAGGCTTGGTCGTTACCCCGGGATTGATCGATATCCATACCCATTTAAGGGAACCGGGGTTTGAATACAAAGAAACCATTTTAACCGGGACTCAGGCCGCCGTAGCCGGAGGGTTTACGGCCGTAGCCTGTATGGCCAATACACTGCCAGTCAATGATAATCAGTCGGTTACGGAATATATCTTGAAAAAGGCCAAAGAAGCCCGGCTGGCCCGGGTTCTTCCAATCGGGGCCATCAGTATCGGGCTGAAGGGAGAAACCCTGGCGGAAATCGGGGAATTGAAATCCGCCGGGGTAGTGGCCCTATCGGATGACGGCCACCCGGTCAGCAACAGCCAACTGATGCGCCGGGCCTTGGAATATGCCAAAGGATTTGAGTTGCCCATTATTTCTCATTGCGAAGACCTAACCCTCAGTCGTTCCGGGGTGATCAATGAAGGCACCGTATCCACTTGGTTAGGCCTTTACGGGATCCCTTCCGCTGCGGAAGAGATCATGATTTTTCGGGATATCCAGCTATGTCAGATGACCCAGTCCCCTGTGCATATTGCCCATGTCAGCACGGCCGGGGCAGTCCAATTGATCCGTGAGGCCAAGAAGAAAGGGCTTCCGGTCACCGCCGAAACCGCCCCCCATTATTTTTCACTCACCGAGGAAGCCGTAATCGGCTTTGATACGCAAGCCAAGATGAATCCTCCCCTAAGGACCAAAGATGATCTCCTGGCCATTCAAAAAGGGCTGAAGGACGGAACCATAGATGTGATTGCCTCTGATCATGCCCCCCACAATACCCTGGAAAAAGAGGTGGAGTTCGAACAGGCGGCTATGGGGATCATCGGGTTGGAGACCGCCCTGCCCTTAACCCTCGGGTTAGTCCATAAAGGGATCCTGACCCTCCCTCAAGCTGTAGCCAAGTTGACCGAAGGGCCGGCCCGGGTTTTAAATTTGAAACATTATGGCCACCTTCAAAAAGCCTGTCCGGCCAACCTGACTGTTCTGGATCCCGATCTTGAATTTCAAATCGATATTCACTCCTTTCGTTCCAAAAGTAAAAATTCTCCCTTCCACGGATGGAAGGTAAAGGGAAAAGCCCTCTTGACCATGGTGGAAGGCCGAATCGTCTTCAATCAACTAACCTCGATCCCAGAATGACCGTCCCTTCAATCTTAATTGTTGATGATGAACAAAGTATCCGAGAGTTACTGGAAATCGCTCTCGGTCGGGAAGGGTATGACGTTGTTACGGCTGCCAGCGGTCCTGAGGCCCTGGAATTTTTTAAGCATAAATCCTTCTCCATTGTCCTGAGCGATATACGCATGCGCCCCATGGACGGCTTGACCTTGTTAAAAGAAATTAAGGCCCTCTCTCCTGAAACGGAAGTGATTATGATCTCGGCTTACGCCAATCAGGAAACGGCCATGGAAGCCATGAATGAAGGGGCTTATGATTTTTTCCCTAAGCCTTTTGATAACCAGGAACTGCGTCAGGTTATTAAAGACGCGCTTTCTATGGTCGAAGGAAAACCGTTTCCGGCTGCGGAAAGACCCCCGCTTCTCTTCCCGGCTTCCCGTATGATCATCGGGCAAAGCCCCCAAATGAAAAAAATTTTTGACTTGATTCTCAAAGCCGCCCAGGTGACCAGCAATGTCTTAATTACAGGGGAAAGCGGAACAGGAAAAGAATTGGTCGCCCGGTCGATCCATGAAAACAGCCTGCGCAAGGATCAACCCTTTATAACCATTTCCTGTGCAGGGCTCCCGGAATCTTTGATTGAAAGTGAGTTATTCGGCTATCGCAAAGGGGCCTTTACCGGTGCTCTGGCCAACAAAATGGGGCTGGTGGAAACAGCCCAAAAAGGGACCCTGTTTTTGGATGAGATCGGGGAGCTTTCCCCCTCTCTCCAGGTAAAAATCCTCCGTCTCCTCCAGGAAAGGGTCTTTCTCCCTTTGGGAGAAACCCAGGAGAAGGACGTCGACGTTCGCTTCATCTGCGCCACGAATAGAGAGTTGGAAAATGAAGTCATGGAAAAACGCTTTCGGGAAGATCTGTTTTTCCGGATCAATGTTATTTCCATGGTCCTGCCTCCTTTAAGGGAACGACCGGAGGACATTCCTCTCCTGGCCCATTTTTTTCTGGAAAAATATTCCAAAATATTGCACAAAGAGATACGAAAAATTTCTTCTTATGCTCTGAAAATCCTATCCCAATACCACTTTCCGGGTAATGTGCGGGAATTGGAAAATATAATTGAACGGTCTGTGGCCATGGAGCGTTCCACGATCATCCTGCCGGAAAGCTTGGTCCTGGCCAATTACAAGGGATTGCGGTCTTTCGCCAAGACCACCCAGACCATTAACCTTCCACCCGAGGGCTTGGATCTGGACCAAACATTGGACGCCCAGGAAAAACATCTTATTCTGCAAGCCCTGGAAAAGGTTCAAGGGAATAAACAGCGGGCAGCTGACCTTTTAAAGATTAACCTTCGGTCTTTGCGCTACCGCATGCTCAAGCATGGGCTGGAAACGGAGTAACGGCCGTTCTTTGTTCGTCGTTGAGCGTTCGTCGAAAAAAAACATGCCTGAGGCTATGAATTGTTTCCATTTTCTGGTACATAACAAAGGAAAGAGAATCCTGAATAAACATCAACCAAGCCAGCAAACGGTTTTCGCTGAACGCCGAATGCCGAACGCTGAACGTGAACGAGATTGTCTCATCGATTGCCCATGAAGAAAAAACGATCCACTATTCTGATTGTCTTTATCATCGGCCTCGCTTTCGGCCTTGGGCTGGCTTGGCGTTGGGTCCAGGAAACACCCTATTACAGTCTATATCAAATAGGGGCGGCCTTGAAAAACCGAGACCCGCATACCTTCTTTAGATATGTGGATCTGGAGGCCCTCCTGAAACAGCAGGCTTCCGGCTCCTTCTCCTCCTTACTTTCTTCCCTGACTCCAGCGGGTTCCTTAGGCAAACTGGCCGGTCCCTTGGGTGATATCAAGATCCAATTAACACCGGAAGTGAATAGAGGCCTTAGTACTCTGGTAAGCCGACAAATTCGAGATTACCTGGAAAACCCCAATAATCCCACCCTGCCCTCCTCTTTTCTTCTTCTCTCGGTGGCCCAGGTTAAAGTCAAAGAAGATACTGCCCTGGTGGACTTAAAACATAATAAAGATCAATTGCGACTAGGGATGAAAAAGCAGGAGGGTGTCTGGCGGGTGGTTGAACTTAATCCTGAAGATACCCAAAAACTCATTAAGACCTATCTTCTCCCTGCCGCCCCAAAGTAATTTCAACACTTGACATCTTCCTTAAAAAACGAGACTATTGCCTCAAGGGGAAAAACATCTAGGTCTCCCAAGTCTCCAGACAGGGACCGCTGCAAAGATTAGGTTGGAGTGTTTTTGAAGACGCTGAAGGACTAACGGTCTTTTCGAACAAATTTATTGTGGGAGCTTGATCATGAGCAAGACCATTGCAGAAATTAATGAAAAGATTAAAAAAGGAAAAGCGGTCGTGGTAACCGCAGAAGAGATTATTGAGTTAACTCAAAAAAAGGGAGCCAAAAAGGTGGCTCAGGAAGTGGACGTCGTCACCACCGGCACCTTCAGCCCCATGTGCTCTTCCGGGGCCTATTTTAATATCAAGCAGCCCATTCCCAAAATGAAGATCGGAGGCGGGAGGGCCTATCTGAATGGCGTACCGGTCTATACCGGCTTCGCGGCAGCCGATATTTTAATCGGGGCCACCGCCATGCCGGATGATGATCCCAGGAATGCCGTTTATCCCGGTCAATTCCTATATGGCGGGGCCCATGTCATTGAAGCTCTGGTCGCCGGAAAAGAGGTTACCTTGACGGCCACTGGTTATGGAACGGATTGTTACCCTCTGAAAAAAAGAGAGCAACCCGTTACCCTGAAAGACTTTAACGATGCGGTGCTCTTTAATCCCCGCAACTGTTATCAAAATTATAATGTAGCCGTAAATCTTTCCGATAAGGTGATTTACACCTATATGGGTGTGTTGCGTCCCAAAATGGGCAATGCCAACTATTGCAGTGCCGGACAGCTCTCCCCGCTACTAAACGATCCCCTTTATCGAACCATCGGTATCGGGACCAGGATCTTCCTGGGAGGAGGGATCGGCTATGTCTATGGACCGGGGACCCAGCATAATCCATCGATCCCTCGGGGAAAAAACAAAGTCCCCCGCGGAGCAGCCGGCACCCTGGCCGTCAACGGAGACCTGAAACAGATGAATGCGCAATGGCTCCGGGGCATATCCTTTACCGGCTATGGCCCCACCCTGGCCGTCGGAATAGGTATTCCCATCCCCATTCTGGATGAAGAGATGGTGATCCTGACCTCGGTTCGGGACGAAGATATTTGGACCAGGGTCGTTGACTACAGCCATGATTATCCCCAGGGTACGGGGAAAATCCTGGGAGAAGTCAGTTATGCCGAACTAAAATCGGGGAAGATATCCTTTATGAATAAAGAAATTCCCACCGGCGGCCTTTCCAGTTATGTTAAGGCCAAAGAGGTGGCCGAGATTTTGAAACGATGGCTGCTGAAGGGGAAATTCCTGTTGACTGAACCGGTGGCCTCCCTGCCGGGAGCGTAAAAGAAGTTAAAGGTTCAAGGTTAAACGTTTAAGGATTAAGGAAATTTTCTACCACGCTTTTCACTTGAATCCTTGAATCCTCGACCCCTTGAATCCTTTATCTGTTTGAGTAAAAGGAGACTATCATGGCCAAGAAGAAAGTAATCCTGACCTTTCCCCCGGCCCTTATTGAAGAGCCGATCACTTACAACTTGATTAAAAATTATAACTGCATGATCAATATTCTAAGGGCGACGGTGCGGCCCAAGGAAAAAGGAAGATTGGTCATTGAGCTCAATGGGAGTCGGGAGGCGGTAGCTAATGCCTTGGACTATCTGAAAAGGATTGGCATCCAGGTGGAGCCCTTAGCCCAGGAGGTGCGGCATTCCAAGGAAAGGTGTGCCCATTGTACGGCTTGTATCCCCCACTGCCCCACTGCGGCCTTGTCCGTTGAGCGCGAGGAGATGAAAGTCTCTTTTCATAAGGAACGGTGCATTATCTGCGAAGCCTGTTTGCCGGTTTGTGCCTATAAGGCTATGGAGATCCAGTTTTAGCCCCTTCAGGTTTTGCCGCCCCCAAAAAAATTCCAGCCTTTTTTGCCTTAATACGGGAGCGGGCTTGTCGCCTGCTCCCTAATATGTCTTAAGTTTAATTTTGAAAAATCGAATAAAGAATGTCCACAAATGGTTACCACTATCATGCTGGTGACTTGTGAGAAAAAAATAAGTCTGTGGGCTCTTTAATATACTCTGGTTGAAGCCATTGGGCGCCTAAAAAATCCTTTGTGCTACCGAAAGAGATTCTTTAATTATTGAAGCGTCAATTCTAATAACGTTATCGATGTTTTTTGCTTTGTATAGCATATGATTAACTTGTCTTTTTCCTATTCCAGGCAACGCCGTTGTGTTTAAATGATATATCTATTGGCGTTTAAAAGCAAGGGGACGAAGATTCGACTTAAAAAAGTGTCATACTGAATGGACATTTCAGATTGATTTGCGTTTGTAATCTAGTATAGAAAAGCCTATATTGAAAATCAGGAAGTTAATCGGCTTTCTTATAAGCGCATCTTTAACTCTAAAGGCCTCCCCTATAAAGCGGAAGCGGAGGATTCCCAAAAATCAGTTTTAAAGGAAGGGGAAGTTCGGGTTTTCTGAGATGCCATAACCTAAGGATCGAAAAGCTTTTAAGCCTGATTATTGCGACAATTTCAGGTTGTCGAAAAAACGTTTTTCATACTTGGCCACGTCCGGTATTTTGACCCATTTATTTTCCCTGGTCAATCCGTAGGGAAAAACGTGACAGGTCATTTGGGTGACTAACGGTTCGGAACATTTAATCTCCAGGCGATACCTTTCTTCAATTTTCAGGAAAGGATCACCCGGAAAGGGAGCCGTTAAGACCGGCTCGGTTTCGATATACCCTTTGTTTTTGTCGGCCCAACAGAGAGGAATTTTATTTCTCTTTAAGCTCCGGATGACCTTTTCCCAGACCTGCTCACAGGGAAGATCGGCAATCTCCATAACGATTTCGGGGTTGGGTTTTATTCCTGATTGGCCGGAAGCCCCAAACCCGAAAATCATCAGGAAACCAAAGAGAAACAATACCGTTTTCATCGGTCCACCCAGGTCACCATTCCTCCCCCGTCGGGGATCAGTATTCGATTGGACTGTTTCAGCAGGGCTCGGCTCTTTAGAGATTGCGACGGACTGATCGTCGTCCCGATGGGCAGGGAGTAGAGCAGATTGATCATATTCCTTACCTCCGCGGTAATCTGACCATTACCGCCGGCCGGGTCCATTAGTCCTCCATCGGAAGAGTGTCCCCGGTAACCGAGGGCATGGCAGACCTCATGAGTTACGGTGTTTACGCATCTGTTCAGATTAGAGGCGATGACGATTTGGGCGGTGGCCATCCGGCCGTTTGAGCGATACCATTGGGAATAGGTAACTCCGCACACACCCGCACCGGGTTCTCCTATAGAAAGGGTGATCCCTTCGGCGGGATTGGAACTCACATAGGTGACCGGTATTCCCCAGGTGCGGAAGGCCTCCTCCGCCCCGGCCACTCCATTAGTATTTACCTGGATAGGCGTTTGCCAGCGAATAATGATACCGTTGTTGGCACCGGCATTATGTTGATAGAGGTAACCATAATCGGAGCCGGATGAACCCCCACCGGAGGTGCTACTACCTCCACCACTGCAAGAAAAAGTAAAAAGCAGTGAAATCAGGAGCAGACAGGAAAAGAATTTTTTCATCCTGAGATTCCTCATCACCTGTGCAGAAAGTAATTCGAAACTAAGCCCTCATGCTTGATAGCATCCGTTTAAGCCCGGGAGTGCCTAAAGGGAAAAGGGACGCCTCTATTTTTTAGCCACTTCCAAGGTGATCGGCCGTCCCAAGAAATGGCTGGCCACCTGTTCAAAGGTCGGCGTCAGATCGGAGACAAAAAACCGATGCCCTTCTTCCGCTCCGGCCGGGGTCAATCCGGCGGAAACCTCCGGATTCTGTTCCAGGTAAGCCTTTACCCATTGAGCCGCCTCCAGGGAAGAGTCGATGACCTGAACCTTCTTGCCCATCTTGGCCTTGATGATCGGCTTTAAGAGGGGATAGTGGGTACAGCCCAGGACCAAGGTGTCAACCTGTTTCATCTTTAAGGGAAAGAGGTATTTCCGGACAACCCGTCTGGTCTCCGGTCTGTTCAGCCAGCCTTCTTCCACCAGGGGCACCAGCATGGGACAGGCCTCCGAAAAGACCTCGATCTCCGGGCGAACCTCTTTAAGCAACCGTTCATAAATTCCGCTTCCAACCGTAGCCCGGGTACCGATTACCCCGATCCTTCGTTTTTGAGTCACCCGTAAAGTCTTTTCCACAGCCGGGCGGATAACTTCAAAAATCGGGAGGGAGAATCGTTCCTGTAACGTTTCAAAGGCTACCGAGGAAGCCGAATTACAGGCCACAACAATGATCTTGGCCCCTTGAGAGATAAGAAACTCCGTATTCTCAATAGAATAGTCGATGATCGTTTTTTGGCTTTTCGTCCCATAGGGAGTCCGGGCCGTATCCCCAAAATAGACGATCCGATACTGAGGGAGTTTTTCCAAGATGGCCCGGACAACCGTCAACCCGCCGATTCCTGAATCAAAGATACCTATCATGGAAAAAGGATAACTCTTTCCCGGTAAAACTGTCAAATGCATTTTTTGGAGAACTGCCAGTCAGGCCAATATGACCTTTCCCTTGGAAATTCAGACCTGCAGCCGATGTCATTTCTCCTTGACATCTTCCGCAACATCTTGTTACCGTAAGAGGCCCTAGAAGGCCATTTTTGTAACTTAGGTCATTCTGGGGATTCAAAGAAAGGATTCTAATAGGTTCAATCCGGGTTCCTGTAGCTGATTCAATCAAGCTAATAATAATTATTTAGTGAGGTTAAACCATTGGCCACCGGTATTATTCAAGACCCTCTTTTCATGGAGCATCTGAGGGATTTTCACCATGTCGAAAGCCCCCAGCGTCTGGAAGTTATTTATGCAATGGTCCAAGAAAATTTTTCCGGTCGCTTGAAATCGATTCCCCCTCGCCCGGCCACAAAACAGGAACTGGCCTATATTCACAAACCGGACTATATCGATCGGGTCGCCTCCACCCAAGGCAAGGCTTATGTCTCCTTGGATCCGGACACGCAAACTACCCCCAGATCCTATGAGGCGGCCATTCTGGCCGCAGGAGGTCTTTTCTCTTTAGTTGACGCCTTGATGTCAAGGGAAATTGATAATGGCTTCGCCCTGACCAGACCACCCGGTCATCATGCCGAGGCCGATCGGGCCAAGGGCTTTTGCCTGTTTAACAATGTCGCCCTGGCCGCCGAATACAGCCGGCTCCGGCACGGGTTGGAAAAAATCCTGATCATCGACTGGGACCTGCACCACGGCAACGGCAGCCAACATTCTTTCTGGGATAGCCGTAACGTGTTATATTTTTCAACGCATCAATACCCTTACTATCCGGGTACAGGGGCTGCCGGAGAAGTGGGCGGGCCAAAGGCTCAGGGCTATACGGTTAATGTCCCCCTTTCCAGCGGGTACCAGGATAACGATTTCGTCCAAATATTGGAAAGAATCCTCCTCCCCATAGGCCGCCGGTTTAAACCCGATCTGATTTTAATCTCCGCCGGATTTGACACCTTTTATCTGGACCCTTTAGGGGCCATGCAGGTTACCCCTAAAGGATTTGCCCGGATGACCCGGGTGCTCTTAGGGCTGGCCGGAGAAGTCTGTCAGGGCCGGTTATTGCTGACCCTGGAAGGAGGCTATCACCTGGAGGGATTACGCCTGTCCACCCTGGCCGTTCTACAGGAATTGTTGGGAGAATCCTCTCTGTCAGCCGAAGAAATAGGACCTGACCATCAACCCGACCTGCCTATAGTTCAAAAAATTTGGTCCATTCAAAAGAATTATTGGAAAAGGAATTAATCCTCATGAAACTTTCATCCCAAGATGTGGAGCATGTGGCCCATCTGGCCCGTCTGCATTTATCCACAGAAGAAATAGACCTGTTTACTCATCAGCTCAACAGCATTTTGCTCTACATGGAAAAACTGTCCGAACTTGACACCAGCGGTATCCCGCCCACGACTCATGCCTTAAATCTGTCCAATGCCTTTCGGGATGATCAGATTCTCCCTTCCCTGCCCCGGGAAGAGGCTTTGAAGTTAGGGCCGGAACAGGGCTGTTCCGCCTTTGTGGTTCCGAAAGTGATCTAAATAAAGGTTTAAGGTATAAGGTTAAACCAATCCTGCTAACGCAGACATCTCTTCTTAAAGGTCGTATAAAATAGGAAGACTTATACTGGATTTTGAATTACCTTAAACCTTTCACCGTTGGCCTTCAACCATGTATTGAAAAGGTGTTTCATGGAATTATATCAATTAACCATCGCCCAGGCCCATGAAAAATTAAAAAACAAAAAGATCAGTTCATTGGAATTGACCCAATCGGTCTTAAATCGGATTGAGCAGGTGGAACCGAAGGTGGGGGCCTATATAACCCTAACTCCGGATCTAGCCCTTTCCCAAGCTAAGCAGGCCGATAAACAGATAGCCTCCGGTCAGATCGGCCCCCTCACGGGCATCCCCCTGGCCATCAAAGATTTGATTTCCACCAAAGGCCTGAAGACCTCTTGTGCCTCCCGCATCCTGGAACATTATATTCCTCCCTATGATGCCACGGTCATGACCCGCTTGCATTCCGAGGGAATGGTTCTACTGGGCAAGGCCAATATGGATGAATTTGCCATGGGCTCTTCCACGGAAACTTCGGCCTTACAGAAGACCAGGAATCCATGGAACCTGGACCATATCCCCGGAGGTTCCAGCGGGGGATCGGCCGCCGCCGTGGCCGCTGAAGAATGTCTGGCGGCTATCGGTTCCGATACCGGCGGATCAATCCGCCAACCCGCTTCCCACTGCAGTGTGGTTGGCCTGAAACCGACCTATGGACGTGTTTCCCGATTTGGCCTGGTGGCCTATGCCTCCTCTCTGGATCAAATAGGCCCTTTGACCAAAGACGTTACGGACTGCGCCTTGTTGATGAATATCCTCTCCGGCCATGATCCCAAAGATTCGACCTCAGTCCCCAAAGCCGTTCCGGATTACACCCAGGCCTTGGGGAAAGGGGTAAAAGGATTATCCATGGGCATCCCCCGGGAATACTTTGTTCCCGGTATGGATAAAGAGGTTGAAGAGACGATTCGAAAAGCCATCGCCATATTGGAAGATCAAGGCGCCCAATGCTTGGAAATCTCCCTTCCCCATACCGAATATGCCATCGCCGTCTATTATATTATTGCCATGGCGGAAGCCAGTTCCAACCTGGCCCGGTATGACGGGGTAAAATTCGGTCTCCGGGAAAGCGATAGTCAGCGGTTGATTGAAATGGTCCAACAGACCCGCTCGAAGGGTTTTGGCCCGGAGGTGATCAGGCGGATTATGCTGGGAACCTATGTCTTGTCCGCCGGTTATTATGATGCCTATTATAAGAAGGCCTCTCAGGTTCGAACCTTAATCCATCAGGATTTTCAGCAGGCCTTTCAGCGCTGTGAGGTGATCTTAACCCCTGTAGCCCCTACGCCGTCCTTTCGTTTGGGAGAAAAATCGTCCGATCCCTTGCAGATGTATTTAACCGACATTTTCACTATCTCGGCCAACCTGGCCGGAATCCCGGGAATTTCCTTACCCTGCGGATTTAGTTCCCAAGGGCTCCCTGTGGGACTGCAGATCCTGGGGAATCATTTTGAGGAAGAAAAAATCCTCCAAGTGGCCCAGGCCTTTGAACAGGCCACGGACCATCATCTCCGTCGGCCGGAATTGGGCTGATTCGGTCAAAACCATTAAAAGGAATTATTGAACATGGAAATTAAAAAAATCATGGTTGTTGGCGCAGGGTTAATGGGCAGCGGTATTGCCCAGGTGGCGGCTCAAAACGGCTTCAAGGTGATTTTGAATGATACCACCCTGGAATGGGTCGAAAAAGGTCTCCAGGCCCTAACCAAAAACCTGGATGGACAGATCAAAAAAGAAAAAATGACCGCCGCCCAGAAGGATGAAATCTTGGGACGCATTACTCAGTCCATCGATCTCGGGGATGCCGACGGGGCTGATTTCATCATTGAAGCGGTTTATGAAAATTTTGAAGTTAAGAAGACTCTCTTCCAAAAATTAGACGGCCTCTGCCGCGAAGAAGTGGTCTTGGCATCGAATACCTCATCCATTCCCATCACCTCCTTGGCCACCCTGACAAAACGGCCGGACCGGTTCATCGGCATGCATTTCTTTAGTCCAGTTCCGGTTATGCGGCTGGTGGAGATCATCCGGGGACTAAAAACCTCCGAAGAAACAACGCAACTCACCGAGGCGATCGCCCAGAGGATGCAGAAGGAGACCGTGCGGGTTAAGGATGTGCCGGGATTCTTGATCAATCGAATCAATGCCGCCTTCCGGGCCGAGGTGTACAACTGTCTGCTGGAAGGGGTGGCCAGTATTGAGGATATCGACAAGGCGGTCAGGCTGGGGCTGAATCATCCCATGGGGCCATTTGAACTGGGGGATTTTGTGGGCCTGGAAATAGGCCTGAATGTTTTTAAAACCCTGTATGAGGGTTATAAAGACCCCAAGTTCCGCCCGGCCCTTATCCTGGAAAAATTGGTCCAGAGCGGCGACCTGGGAAGAAAGACCGGCAAGGGCTGGTACGATTACACCTCCGGAGAAAAGAAGCCCAGGACGGATATCAATTTTTAACAGAATTAGTGGCTATATGGGAAGGCTCGTCAACCTCTTTTAGATAAATCGGTAAACATGGCCCGACCTCATTTCCCTTACCCGATTCGCCGGCTATTCGTAGTGTGTCCACATACGTATCACCTTCACGGTCTTAATGTCGTCGAGCACCTGATAGACTAGACGGTGCTGGATATTTATTCTTCGAGAGAAAGCCCCGGTAAGGTCACCCACCAGCTTCTCATAAGGCGGCGGGGTTTGGTAAGGGTTACTGTGAAGTATTTCTAAGAGTTTTGAAGCTTGCGGCTTCAGACCGGATTGGGCGATTTTCTTTGCGTCTCTCTGGGCCTGTTTGGTAAAGACCAATCGCCAGTTCACCAGCCAGGTTCCTCCGAACATTTTTCCACAGGTGTCTTGAGGCCTTTCTTGATGGACTTCCTCATACCCGGAATGGAGGCAAGATAGAGTGTTTCTGCAATCGCCTTCCAGTCTTCTTCCGATATAAGAACCGCAGAATTTCTCTTGCCCACGATCTGGATGGGCTCATGTGAGTCCGTGACTTCGTCGACTAAATTAAATAACCGTTTTCTTGCCTCAGATGCTGATAAAATAGTCATTTTTCGTTTCCTCCTAATCGTACCACATATGGTACGTCATCATCGTATCGTTGTCAAGTCTATTCTCGGCGTACGGCCCGCTTGGGGGGCTTTTGCGGAGCGTCAGCGTAGCCGTAGTCCCTCTCAAAGCAGATGTTAGGGAATGGTGCTTTCCTCAATTAAAATATCAGACCGCGGGCATACTGCCTGAATGAGCTCATTAAGCTTTTCGACTGTTGGAACCGATTTGCCCTGTTCATATCGTGCATAGGTGTTGCGAGATGATGCACCTAAACGATTGGCAACCTGGGAGAGAGAGAGCCCACTAAGTTCTCGTTTGCGTTGCAGTAACAAACTGATCATATGTTTTGGATCTGAAGAACCAACTTCAAATACATCTTTCGATTTTTTATATACTTTTGCTTTAAAATCCTTGTTATTAACTAAAGATTCCAACATATCAACAACCATTTCATACGCTTCATTTCTGGTATGGCCTTGGGTCATCAAATTCAATATGGGGATTTCAGCCAGCCAGAACTTACCATCTTTATATATTTTTCCGGAAAATCTCATTCTTCAGCCCTCTTTTTTGCTTTATTCAAAATGGAACAAGCTAACTTTTCATTGATTTCATTATGTCGAGGTATAGGTCTTGTCGGTCACCATCAGTCCAAATGTCGTGATGTGTACCATGCCTTAGGAACCCTCCCACCCAGTCTTTTTAACTCACCCTCTAATAACCTACGCTTCATAGATCTCTATTGTACACTTATATGTGTACATAAGTCAAGTGCTTTTTCCTAACGCTGTTAATCAGCCGCGCAGCATTGAACTGGCTGGTCTTGTAGGGACGAGTCAGTCTGCCATCGTTCGTTTGGAAAAAGGAAATTATTCTGGGTACTCGCTTAAAACCCTTCAAAAAAATAGCCAAGGCCTTAAATGCAACCGTAGAAATAATTTTCCGTCTAAAAACCCTGAATTCAAGAAACGAAATAAACCCTTCCTTAAAAGGCTAAGGTGTTTTACGCCGAACACCGAACAACGAACGGTATTTTCGTATTATTTTTCTTTCGGCCAGACCTTCTTAAACGTCTCTTTGGGAAAGAAACAATACGGGCACTCTTCCGGGGGCTCCTGGCCATAATGAATATGCCCGCAGATCCGGCAACGCCAGGCTGTCTCCCCTTTCCCGGCCCCTTCCTCATGATCAGTCATATCCCATTCCCGTAACATCGGCAGGTCTTCCAAGGGAGGCATGATCGGTTGATAGGAAAATAGGGCATGGTTGGAGAGGATGATCCGCTGGATTTCGCTGGTCCCCTCGTAAATACTGAACAACCGGGTATCCCGGAGGAGTTTTTCAACCGGGAACATCTTGGTATAGCCATAGCCGCCGAATATTTGCAGGGCCTCGTTGACCACCTCCAGGGCCTTTTCAGATCCATACATCTTGGCCAGGGAGGCCGAAACCGTCGGATCCATTCCCTGATCCGCTTCCCAAGCCGCTTTCCAGGCCAAGAGGCGGGCCGTTTCCACCTTCTGATACATCTCGGCGATTTTAAATTGAATGGCCTGGAAATTGGAGAGGGTCCTGCCGAAGGTGCGTCTTTTCTTGGCATAATCTATGGCATATTCCATGGCCGAGCGGGCCGCCCCAACGGCAAAGGCCCCGATGATAGGACGGGTTCGGCCGAAGGTGCGCATAGCCAGGACAAAGCCCTCCCCCGGGGGGGCAATGACATTCTCTTTAGGCACCCGCACATTTTTGAGGTGTATGCCGGCGGTGTTGGAGGAACGCTGACCCATCTTGGGAATAGCCCTGCCTACCATGACCCCTTCCCAATTCCGGTCGATCAGAAAAGCAGCCAGCCCCTGATGCATGGAAGAAGGATTCACGGTGGCGAACACGGTTTGGTAATCGGCAATACCGGCATTGGTGATCCAGTACTTGGTCCCGTTCAAAATATAATCCTCACCATCGGGTGTGGCCTGGCAGCGCATCCCGGCCACATCCGAACCCATGGTCGGTTCGGATGTGGCGAAACAGATCAGTTTAAAGTCCTTGAGTAATTCCGGGAGAAACCTTTCCTTCAAGACCTGATTATTGGAAAGGATGAGGGGCTCCAGGCCGAGAGAGTTGTCAAAAAGAGAAGTGGCCATACCCGGGCAGGCCGCAGCAATCTCCTCGGTGACGATAGCAGCCTCGATCAGGCCATAACCCTGTCCTCCGTACGCTTTGGGGATATTGCCGTTCAACAGACCGGACTCAAAGGCCTTTTTCAGTAAATAAAGAGGCGTCTCCCCTTTTTCATCATAATGCCAGGAGGCCGGAAGCACTTCGTTCAAAGCAAATTCCCGGGCCCTCTTTTGAAGGTCCAATTGTTCGGGACTCAAAGTAAAATTCAACATATTATTTGGTTTCCTCTCCGGCCTGGTCTAGGATCTCCCCCAGGGCATAAGCCGTATCCCCAACCAATTCGAGGCAATATCGATACCGGCTCTCCGGATGGTTATAAAAATCTTTAGCTTGCTCCCTATCGGACCAGTTGACCCGGGCGATATCCGAGCAGTTGACTCCCCCGAATGGTTTGGTCAGTTCTTCAAATTTTTTATTCAGCTTATAACTCAGCCGCCACATGCGGGGATGCTCTTTCTCTTCCAGGTTGCCGCGGCTGTACAGGCTGGAGATAAAACCGACCCCGCCGAGCAGACATCCACAGACCTGGCCGGAACTGGCGATACCGCCGCCAAAGGCCCCCATGGCCTTGATAACCGCTTCATCCTTCATATTCATCTTTTCCTGACCCACGGCCAGGACAGCCTGACTTCAATGAAAACGTTCTAAAAATAATTCCTTGGCCCTTTGACGCATTTCTTCCGGAGTCATAGTTCACCTCGTTTTAAATAATGATGGAAAAATATGTTTAGCAGAAACGGTTGCCTTTTGCAATTCAACACTTATCTGCCCGGGGTCTTTGTTTCAGTTTTACAGGTTGAAAAAAACTCGGGCAGGGCAACAATAGCCCCTCTCACATTCCCATCGGGAGGAATTGATTGACAAGCTGACCGGTTGTGTTCAATAATTCTTTATGGAGATTTTGAATCAGATCCGAGTGGTCGATATGGCCCAATTTATTTCCGGGTCCCGATGCACCCAGATCCTGGCGGATATGGGGGCGCAGGTGGTTCATATAGAGCCCCCGGCAGGAGAAATCCTCCGTCTCATCTTCCAGCTCGTGGGCTCCGGGGAGAAAAACTATTCGGTCTTCAATCGGAACAAATACGGCATGGCCGTGGACTGGAGGAAACCGGAGGGACAAAAGGTGATCAAAGACCTTCTGGCCAAAAGCGATATTTTTGTCCACAATCTCATCCCCGGGACTTTGGAAAAATACGGCTTAGGCTATGATGAGGTCAGAAGGATCAAAGCGGATATCATCTATGTGGCCATCTCCGGCTTCGGGGCCAAAGGGTTACATCCCGAACGGGCCGCCTTTGATATTATTGCCCAGGCCACCTCGGGCCAGTTCTGGAACAACCTGGATGATCTTACCCCGCCCAGCAATCATTGGGCGGACCTCCTAAGCGGGGCTTACGCCGCCATATCCGCCCTCCTGGCCCTGATTCACCGTCAAAATACCGGGCAGGGTCAGTTTGTGGATGTCTCCATGCAGGATGTGCTGTATTTTAACAATTATCGGGCCATGGTGAACAAGGCCATGGGGCAGGCCGGCTTGGCCGATCTGGAGAAGACTCTGGGGAGGAGGCCTGAGGATGTGCTCAATTCCGGAGACCGGATGCCCTTTTACGGCTTCTTCAAATCTACCGACGGGAAGGTGGCCATCGTAGCCATGACCCCCAGGCAGTGGAAAGATCTGAGCGAAATCATCGGACGACCCGAGCTGATCTCAGATCCCCGTTTTTCCAATATCCTGGCCCAGATCCACCATCACCAAGCGGCTGTTCAGATCATCGAGGAGTGGACCTCCGGCCTGCCCTCCGAAACCATCCTGGAGACCCTGGAAAAAAAGAAAATACCCTGCGGCCTGGCCTATGGCCTGGATGAAGTCAACGAGGATGCCAACCTGATGGCCCGGGGGATGTTCGAGACCGTTCAGCATAAGACCCTTGGTGCTATAGAGGTCCCGGGTATCCCTTATAAATTCTCCGAGACCCCCGGGAGCGTCCGATTGCCGGCCCCGGAATTGGGCGAACATAACCGAAAAATACTTAAGGAATGGCTGGGTTATTCCGAAAAGGACATTAAAAGACTGATGAAGGATGACATCATCCAAGAGGATCAGGGGTGATATATTCAGATTCTCCAAATTTGGTAGCAGATAAAATACTATTCTGAAGTCAGTACGACTAAAAGATTTTTCCGATAAAGGACCAACATTGACTCAACCCAATCATTCCTCCACCCAGGGGATTCCGTCGACGATTATCCTGAACCCTGAAGAAGCCCGACAAGAGCACCTGAAAAGAGTCTATCGACATCACGTCATCGAAATCCCGGCCCTCCGCGCCTTTGGGATGATCATGATCGCCTTCTTCGTTCTCCTGCACAATTTATATCTGATCCCCAAACCCACGGCCTGGCCTGATTATTGGCGACTGATGACTTATTATCTGCCCTATATCACCTTATCGTGGCTCGCCCTATTTTTTTTCTTCAATAAGGTTCAAAAAATCCACCTGGGGATCTTCTTTCTGCTCACCGATATTATCTTTTTCCTTTTAGCCATCTATTATTCCGGTGGAGAGAAAAGCTGGCTCTTTTTTCTATTGATGGTCCGGACGGCCGATCAAGCCCGGACCTCCATGAAGAATACTTTTATTTTTGCCAATGCCTCGGCAGGAGGCTATGCCCTCCTGCTCCTTTACCTCAGCTATTTTGAACATCGCCCCGTTGCCCTTCTCCCGGCCCTGACGGCTACTTGCTTCATTTATGCCTCCAACATCTATCTGACCTTCATTGGCCGGGCGACAGGCTCCCTGCGCAATCGTTTGAACGCGGCCATCCGCGTTTCGCGGGACCTTATACGGCAACTTGACACAAAGTCGAAATCGTTGGAATCAAGTGAAAGGGACTACCGGGCCCTGGTAGAGGGATCGATCCAGGGTATTTATATCCTCCAAGAACAGACCATCAGGGTGTCCAATCCGGCTCTGGCCCGCATTTTCGGCTACGAAAACCAGGCCTCAATCATCGGCTTGAATTATTTAACCCTGGCAGCCCCCGAGGAACGGGATCGGCTGGAAAAACAGTGCACCGCCCTCAAAAAGGGACTCGATCCCGCCGAATCATTTGAATATAAGGGTCTGCGACAGGACGGCACTCATGTCTGGATCGAATGCCTTGCCTCGGCTATCACCTGGCAAGGAACACCTGCCTTTCTGATCACCTTACAGGACATTTCCATGCGTAAGGAGGCTGAAACCGCTTTACGTCAGGCCAATGAGCTGTTGGAAGAACGAATCCGGGAACGCACCACCGCCTTACAGCAGGCCAATGAGGCCCTGCAAATAGAAATCGATGAACGACGGCAGATGGAAATCGAGCGGCAACAGAGCAAAGAAAGCTACCGCCTGCTGGCCCGAAACATACCGGGGGTCATCTATAAAGGGAAGGCCGACGGCAGTGTGGAATACCTGGATGACCGCATACAGCAGCTCCTCGACTATCCTATCGAGGATTTTTATTCCCGAAAATTGAGGGTGCAGACCCTGATTCATCCGGAGGACTTACTTCCTGCCAAAAGAGCCTTTCTAGAGGCCCTCAAAGGGGATAACGAGTACATTCGGGAATATCGTCTCCAGCGAAAGGACGGAACGTATCTCTGGTTCCAGGAGAGGGGCCAGATCGTCTGTCAACCGGATGGAAGGATCGACTACATCAGCGGGATTCTATTCGATATCACCGAACGGAGGCGGATGGAAGAAGAAAAGGAAAAACTGGATGGTCAATTTCGACAAGCCCAGAAAATGGAAGCCGTGGCCCGCCTGGCCGGCGGGGTAGCCCATGATTTCAACAATATGCTAAACGTGATCTTGGGCTTTACCGAATTGGCCTTGTCGGTCTCAAAACCCATTGATCCGATTTATACGGACCTCCAAGCCATTCAGGAAGCGGCCACTCGCTCTGCCGACCTGACCCGACAGCTTCTGGCCTTTTCCCGCAAACAGACCATCTCTCCCCTTTCGATTGATCTGAATGACCAAATGCAGGGGATGAAACGTCTTCTATCCCGGATTATCGGAGAGGACATCCAGTTGACCTTTAATCTATCCGCCGATCTCTGGCCGGTCTTCATGGACCCTGCACAGGTGGACCAGATCGTGGCCAATCTGGCGGTCAACTCCCGGGACGCCATGCCCCAGGGCGGCAGGATAACCCTCGAGACGAGAAACGTTTTCTTAAACCAGGTCTTTTGCCTGAGTAAACCAGGATGTGTGCCCGGAGAATACGTCATGCTATCTTTTAGCGATACCGGCTGCGGTATGGACCAAGAAACCCTGGACCATGTCTTTGAACCTTTTTTTACCACCAAACCCGAGGGGAAGGGTACAGGCCTCGGAATGGCGACGATCTACGGTGTGGTCAACCAGAATAACGGATTTGTGAATATTCTCAGCGAACCCAATAAAGGGACGATCGTCCAGGTTTATATCCCGCGTCATGTGGGGCAGGAAGAGCCCCTTTCGGTAGTGATTGCAGAAGGCCGACCGAAAGGCCTAGGAGAGACCGTCCTCCTGGTTGAGGATGAAACACCGATGCGTATTTTGGCCAAAACGATGTTGGAACGTTTAGGCTATATCGTTCTGGAAGCCCAAGGCCCGGGAGAGGCCATCACCCAATGCGAAAAGTATTCCGGCGAGATTGATCTGCTGCTGACCGATGTAGTCATGCCCCATATGAACGGACCGGAGCTTGATGAGAGAATCCGCATCATGAAACCCGGCATAAAAACCCTTTTTATGTCCGGCTATTCCCCTCATGTTCTTCCCCACCATGGGGTCCTGGAGAAGGGAAGTCAGCTTCTTCAAAAACCTTTCACCCTGGATGAATTCTCCAGAAAAATACGAAAGGTGCTGGATGCCTGACCTTGAATCCTTTTTTCAGATTGAGAGGTGCTAAAACGAAATACCTCTCTCGCCTCACGCCTTACACCTTTTCCCTTTTTGCTCCGAACTCCGAACTCGCTACTCCGAACTTCTTTTCATCCCCTCTCGCCTCACTTCTCCCGCCTTATCTCTTTGAACTTTGAGCTTTCAGCTTCGAACTTTATTCTTTTCTTGCCTCAAGTCCACCTTGTGGGACGATCCTCAAGCGGAGCGCTCCTTAAGTCCAAACAGGACACTCCTCTCTCATTCAAATAACCCTTGACAATTTAACCGGTTATGATAAAAAAATCATAATAGTTCAATTCTTACATAAAAATTTCCAAAAAACCTTAAACAGATAATGGCTTGGCCTGATAAGCTCAAGAAATCGAGTTGGGTCGTTCGCCTTAATCTGCTCTCCTGAAAAAACTTAGATGTTAATCCTTTTTCTGTATATCATGTAAATAGCCGTGATAGGCAGCAAGGATAGAATCATAAGGCTAAAATTTCCAACAAAATAATCAATTGTATAACAAGCAGTTAGACATGGGAAGTTTTATTATCGCCAAAAAATGCTAAATTGTGGTTATCAATAATTTTAAATAAATCCCTTGAAAATTCGGGATATACTAAAAACTTTAGAATAACTTGTTCGGCGAAGAATAGAGTAGCAGAAGGTGGTTATGCAACCCACTGATTGTAATATGCCGCACGCAGTTGAAGTGACGGAGAGCGAAGGTGGCCAGCTTCGACCGTCGGCATCTCTCTCGGAATTGTTGGTCAACAGCAGGAGCAATTATGATTGGCCTTCGGGGACAGGAGCCGCCGACGGCTAGATTGGGGTCGGACCGAGTCAACTGATTGATATCGTAATGAACAGCACAAAAAAAGGGGGTAAAAAGAGTCTTAGAGAGCCCTTTTTACCCCCAAAAAGATGGTATTAAGAAAAACGGGGATGCCGCGAGCCAATCGATATTTTATTCCAAACCAGGTATGGCATAAAACTCATCGATGCCATAAGAGGGAATTTCTGTTTAAATTTGGCAAAGATCGCAAGCGGTGGATGGATTGGCTCTTTGAATCGAAAAAGAGATTCGGGTTAACCATATTGAATTATATGGTTACTTCAAATCACATCCACCTTTTAGTCGTGGGAGAAAGAGTCCAGGAGATCATCCCCAAATCTATCCAATTGATCGCCGGAAGGACCGCACAGGAATATAATTTAAGGAAAGAACGTAAGGGAGCCTTCTGGGAAGATCGGTATCATGCCACTGCCGTTGAAAAGGGAGTCCACCTGATCCAATGTTTGGTTTATATCGACCTGAATATGGTACGAACCGGGGTAGTTGCTCATCCTCGAGAGTGGCCTTATTCAGGATATCATGAAATACAGAAACCTCGAAAAAGATATGGATTGATTGATCACGAAAGATTGGCTGATCTGGTGGAAGTGAAGGATCAAGAAGCTCTTAGAAGAATTCATCTGGAGTGGGTAGAGGAAAAGCTAAACCGTGGCAATCCTTTTAGAGAAGACCAATGGACGGGGAGTATAGCGGTAGGTGGCGAATCTTTCGTGGAGGAAATTCAGAGAGATTTAGGGGCCAAGGCGGTTGGTAGGGTAATCGTAACAGAAAAGGAACAGCATCAACTAAGGGAAATCCAACAGTCTTATCTGCCCCATTTTGACCCCCAAAAGGACCGTTTAAGACAAAAAAACGACCTCAAATGGAACAGTTATGATGATATTTAAGTGGGTTATCTCGGTCCGACCCTAAATTTTGCAACTAAATTTTGGCTAAATTTTGATAAGACGGCGGCTCATCCGCGCGTTCGATCAATCAAAGAGGAAATGAAAATGCATATAAGAAGAATCGGTTGCCTCTTTTTATCACTACTTGTTGTACTGGTTATTGTCGTATCCGGCGCGACAGCCCAGGGCATTCAACCATCAGGCCAGAAGATCGGCTTGGATAAGAAGGGTAATGCCATCTACCAAGTTGATGCGAATGGAATAAAAATAGGCTTCAAATTGATTGGCTCTGGCGAGCCGCTCGTCATGATCATGGGGACGGGCGGCACAATGGATCATTGGCCTCAAGAGGTCATCGATGTGTTATCAAAAAACTATCAACTGATCCTGCTGGACAATAGGGGCATGGGATATACCACGGCCAATGATGTAGCGTTTACCTATGAATTGTTTGCGGATGACGTCATAGGCCTTCTTAACTCCCTGGGAGTAAAAAGGGCAAATGTACTTGGGTTTTCCATGGGAAGCGCTATCACCCAAAGATTATTATTCGAGTATCCACAGCGAGTTAATAAAGCAATTATCTACGCAACCTCGACAGATGGAAACAAGGTCGTTAAAAAAACATTTGATGACCCAAACATTATGCGACAAGTGGGAGCAGCTACATGGAAGACCCCCCTGGACAAACTGCCCCTCATCACCAATCAGGTTATGATCGTAATTGGAACCGCGGATACCATCGTGGGGGTTGAAAGTTCAAAGACGCTAGCCTCGGCTATTCCGGGGGCCTGGCTGGTTCAATTCAAAAATGCAACGCACCGTTTGATTTTTGAGGCGCCCGCCGAATTCGCCAAGATCGTCTTAACTTTCCTGGATATTGGCGAGACGGTTGCGGTCAAATAATAGCTGGCGCCTCCAAACGTATCATTCGGAAGGGGGACGTTGTTCAATTCATTCAATAACTATTTTATTAAATAGTGATAGGGTTCAGATTTTTATTATTGACGAATTACAATAGTTAAAACCATTTTGTCTATGGGAAGGTGAGGAGAAGGCGTCTCCAATAATAGTTTCTTAAAACATCCACGATCCATTTCGCCGAAAGGTCTTACAGGCTATTGGGGCGGGCTTATCCTCAAATGGTATTGTTTTTATGCATGGTGATGGTCCCTATTTGAAAGGAGGAAATATGACTCCCGCTATATCAAAGGCTTTGATGGTTCGAATCGTCATCGCCGTTGTTCTACTGGCCGTTTTGCTCGGTGGATTTTGGTGGTTTTTTAAAGACCGGGGGACCTGGCCCCGGGGCGAAGCCCTGGGCGAATCGTTACGCCCTATTGCCGAGGGGACTAATGCGGATCGGGCCCTGGTCGCCCGGGCCATCTGGGACAACTACCGGGAAACGAGGGCCAATGCCTCCCGCTGGAGCGGCATCTATTGGGGATTTACCTTTACCGCCGCTATTCTCAGCGCCCTGGCCGCCCTGGTGCTCAAGCTGGAAACATTAATCAAAAACGATGGGATCAAAAAGGACCTGGCCGCCCTGCTTTCCGTGGCCGCCGCTTTATTGATCACCCTCTCCTCCAGCGGCGATTTTCAGCGTAAATGGCAGGCCAACCGCATTGCCGCCGCCGAGCTGGAACGGATCGGCTACGAATTCCTGGAGAGAAAAGGGGCCGATGCCCGCACCTATCTGCCCACTATCGGCGATATTTTACTGCAAAGACATATGGCCATTGTAGGTCAAACCGACCAGCGAAAATCACTTTCGGACTCCGGGAGGTAGGCAACAACCAAGCAATCTATTTTCTTCCATCTCAATAATAAACCGATCACCCCCATGAGGAGGTTTTGAGATGAATCCACCACCCTATCCCGCCGCTCCATCGTTTTCTTCCGTTAACGATGCTGTTCTTCCAAACCAAAATGCTGCTGACCCGGTTCAACCCGCCGAAGTGCGCTTTGCCGTGGTCATGTACGGCGGCGTGTCCCTGGCCGTGTATATGAACGGAGTCTCCCAGGAACTGCTCAAAATGGTCCGGTCCACGGCCGAATCGGTGCCGGGCCGGCCGCTTCAGGGGACGGAAAAGGTCTACCGGAAGCTGAGTTATCTGAGGGCCGGCGCGACCCTGGAGGAAGCCGAAGACAGGCTCCAAAACGATGAGCCGGTCCAGGTCCGGTTCATCATCGATGTCATTTCCGGATCATCGGCGGGCGGCATCAACGGCATCTTCCTTTCCAAGGCCCTGGCCCATGGTCAGGATATGTCCTCCCTGGCCAGGCTCTGGGTCCAGGAAGGCGACATGGCCGTGCTGATCAATGACCAAAAATCGGTGATAAATCCCTTGTCCGTCCAGAAACCGCCGGAGTCTTTGCTCAACAGCCAACGGATGTATCTAAAACTGCTGGACGCCTTCGATGAAATGGACCGAAAGAAAAATGGAAAAATCCCCCCCGGTCCAAAGCCTCCCCATCCCCTGGTCGACCAACTGGATCTCTTTGTCACGGCCACCGACATAAAAGGGATGATCCTTCCGCTGCACTTGTCCGACAGGATTGTTTATGAACGCCGCTACCGGAACGTCCTCCATTTTATCCATTCTCCCAGGGAAATAAGCGGCCAGCCGGTGGATCGCCTGGACTTTTCTCATGAGAACAATCCCTTCCTGGCCTATGCCGCCCGCTGCACCTCGGCCTTTCCCTTTGCCTTTGAGCCCATGAGGCTGTGCGACATGGATGCCGTCCTGGAAAAACATCCCAATTATTACGACGACCGGAATTGCCGTTCGAACAGCCATCGGTGGAAAAAATTTTATCAGGATTATCTCCACCAGGCAGGGATCCCCGGTGTACCCTTTCCCCGCCGATCCTTCGGAGACGGCGGCTACCTCGACAATAAACCGTTCTCCTATGCCGCCGAAATGCTGGTCCGCAGACAGGCCGACGGACCGGTGGATCGCAAATTGATTTATATCGAACCTTCGCCCGAACATCCCGAAGAAGAAAGGGAAAGCGACCGGAAACCCAACGCCCTGGAAAACACCTGGGCCGCTTTATTCACCCTGCCGCAGAAAGAAACGATCCGGGGGGATCTGGAAAAAGTCCAGGTGCGGAATCAAATTATTGACCGTTTGAACCGTATCCTCCGGGGAGTGGACCAGGACATCGACCAGGTTTTCATCACTGCCAAAAAAAACCAGAGCCTTGGCGCGTTGCATCCTCTTCGGGATGATAAGGAACTGTGGGCCAAGGAGACCTTGACGGATGAGGAATGGGCCCAATTGGACCTGGCCTCCATGATTAAAAGAAAAGGGCCGGCCTATATGGCCTATCACCGCCTGGAAATAGAAGCGGTGACCGATGATCTGGCCAACCTGGTCACCCGGGTCTCCGGTTTGGATGTGGAATCGGATTATTTCCTGATCATCCGCTGTCTGATCCGCTCCTGGAGAAAGAGGACCTATGTAGAGTATGCCGAAGGGGAAAAACCTACCCTGAATGGATTTCTGCATACCTTCAACCTCTCCTATCAAATCAGGAGATTGTCTTTTCTTTTAAGCCAGATTGACCGCCTACATCGCCTGGATCAGGAGGCCCGCCGGATCATCAAATTCCGCCTCGAAGCGAATCGGCCCTTCGCTTCGGGCGATCCGGAAGAATGGGACAAGGCCTTCCGCAGGGAATTACTGCATCTGAAGAAAATAGTCAACCAGGCCTATCTCTCTTTAATCAAAGCCCGCCGTCAGGTCCGTTCCCGTCAAGCGCCTTTGGAAGGGATCAAAAAAATCAGGCAGGAAATTATCCAGGCGGTTCAGAAGGAAGAAAAGAACGGGGACGGACATTCCCTGCTGGACTATTTCCTAGGCTCGTCCGATTTTCCGGAAACAGGCTTAACAGAAGACCGGAAAACGGAGCTCAAGAAAAAAAGGTGTGAAATCCGGGCCGAGAAATTCCTCGATCAGAATCCTGGCCTCATCCTGTCTTTTTTGGAGATACGGGAGGTCTTATACCAAATCTTGGAGCCGGTCATGACCCAGGCGGACGATTTATGCCGGGGAGCCTGGACGGCCTTACCCGACTCTGCCGAACTCCATTTCGGCGTTCAGGCCGCCCGGACCTGTGTGCGGCACTATTATGAAAAATATGACGACTACGACATGGTCATTTTCCCCATCCTCTATGGAACAGGTATCGGAGAAATGGATGAAGTGGAGATCATCCGGATCAGTCCCGAAGACGCCACGGTCCTGATCGATGAAAAAGAGTGCGGCTGCCAAAAACTGGCCGGCACGTCCCTGATGCATTTCGGGGCCTTTCTGAAGGCCCTCTGGCGGGAAAATGACATCCTTTGGGGTCGGCTGGACGGGGCCGAACGTTTGATTACGGCCCTCATCCCCGGCCATCCTCAAATCCGAACCGTGATCGGGGAAGCCCAGGCGGCCATCATCTGGGACACGATCCGGGATCTGGGTCCCGAAAAAATGAAAGAACTGCTGATCGAATCATTGATGAGACCGAAAACCCCTCAGGCTAAGGTCCGGGCGCCGGAAACGTTGCGGCAATTTCTCCGAGAACTGAAAACGCACACCACCGATACGGAAATAAAGCAAGAGTTGGAATCCAGAATCAATGAACGGGAGATGAGCGATCATTATCTGGCCGCCTTTGAAACCCAAAGCCGGATGGAGCCCCGGTCGACCCTGGAATCCGCCGCCCGGGTGACGACGGTGGTTGGGGAAATGCTTTCGGATATTTCGGCCAAAGGCCATCTCTCCAACAAGTATACCGGCTGGTTGGCCCGGCTCGGGCGGATCTTCTGGGGTCTGATCGAGGTCGCCGTCCCCCGGAGCATTCCCCATCTTCTCTTTCACCACTGGATAAAGCTTCTTTATTTGACGGAGCTTGTCATGGCCGCCGTGGGCACCGTCTTGATCAATACCCAGATTCAAAAATTTTCTCTGATCGCTTTTTCCCTGACCCTGGCCGTCCATTGGACCGTCCTGATCCTCCATGACTCTCTCCGGTTCAGGACCCGATGGTTCAGCCTAGTCAAAACCATATTCATCCTCTTTATCATTCTGATGATCGTTCTGGGGATCGCCTCTTTTCTGGCCCTTACCGGGATCGTCGAGCCCTTCTGGTCGTATTTTAAAGCCATTCAGACCTGGTTCGCTCAAGGAGGGGCATCCCAAAGAAAGACACTCTGGGCCATTGCCCTCCTTTTTATGATCTTCCTGGTTTGGAATAAAGGGGATGAGCTGAAGAGATGGATTTCAAAACTCATTCGGAGGAGGGCTTAAACATGGCCAAAGAATAGTAAGCGATTTTTTTTACCCAAAGCCGACCGTACCGGTCAACAGGGAACCCATGGGAAAACCACTACAATACTGAAGTTGGAGAGGGGAAAGTACGAGATACCCCTCGGGCTGCCGTCCGGATCACCGGCGAAACCCGCAATACAATCTGGATTTACAGACCTCTTTCAGTCTGAACCGGAACAAATCGATAAGCTCAAGGCCATCGGTCCGAAACTCCTGAAGGCCTCACCCCGGTATCAGTGTCTTCTCGAAGTCCTGGTCGCAGAACATGACGGCCGGCCAAGTCCCGACTGCTGTCCGGTGGGGGCTGGGATTTTTCCATGAATAATTGAAAATTCGGATTGACATTCCGAATTTTCAATGATAATCTAGACCTATGATCTCACGTCCCGATTACCTTACTCAGCTTACCCGGTCCGTCAAACGCTCCCCGATCACGGCCCTTATCGGCCCAAGGCAATGCGGTAAGACCACCCTGGCCCGTCAGTTCTCTAAAGGGAAGAAAGCCACCTTTTTTGACCTGGAGTCCCCCCATGATTTAAACCGTCTGCAAAATCCGGAACTCATGCTCGGTTCCTTAAAGGGCCTCGTCATTATCGATGAAGCCCAAGCCAAGCCCGAGCTTTTCCGTGTCTTACGCGTTTTGGTTGATCGTCCGGATAACAAAACCCGGTTTCTTATTCTGGGAAGCGCCTCCCCTGATATCCTTAAAAAAGTATCAGAGTCTTTGGCCGGTCGTGTTGAATTCGTCGAGCTTTCCGGTTTCGACCTCCCGGAAACGGGAGAGGAAAACTCTGACCGGCTCTGGGTCAGGGGAGGATTTCCCCGTTCCTTTTTAGCTTCCAGCGATCAAGATAGTCTGGCGTGGCGTGAGGGCTTTATCCAAACTTTTCTAACTCGTGACATTCCCCAACTCGGCATCCCCATTCCTTCCGTGGTTATGCGCCGTTTCTGGACAATGCTGGCCCACTACCATGGTCAAAACTGGAATTCTTCCGAACTCGGCCGCTCACTGGGATTATCCGATAAAACGGTTCGTTCCTATCTGGACATCCTAACAGGAACTTTTATGGTCCGGCAACTTCAACCGTGGCATGAAAACATCGCCAAACGCCAGGTCAAGGCACCTAAGATCTATTTAAGAGATTCAGGCCTCCTTCACGCCTTACTCACTCTATCCGATTTCCAATCTCTTCTTGGTCACCCCCGAGTTGGCGCTTCCTGGGAAGGATTTGCCATCGAACAAATCCTGCAAAGACTCAGGCCATGCCAAGCCTATTATTGGGCCACCCACAGCGGCAGCGAAGTGGACCTCTTTTTCTTTCACCAGGGCCATCGATATGGGATTGAATGTAAATACAGCGAAACTCCCAAAATGACCAAGTCCATGAACCAGGCCATAAACAGCCTGAACCTGGATTATCTATGGATTATTTATCCAGGGAAAAATCCCTATCCCCTTTCGGAATACATTTCGGCCTGGCCGCTCAGTCAGATCGTTACTTTGTCGAAGCAATTCCATTAAGGGAAAATTTTGATATAATACCCTATTAAAGAAAAACCTATTACCGAATAGAGGTGACCGCCATGATTATCCAAGGTCTGCATAAATTTTTAGAAAACACACCGCCCTTTGCCTATCTCTCCCCCGGAGAAGTAACCAATGTGGCCAACCGCCTCGCTACGGAATTTTTCCCCCGGGATACGGTCATCATTAAACAGGGAGGACCGCCATCGGAAAAGCTCCTCTTTATCAAAAGTGGATCGGTTAAGGTCTTTATCGAATCGGAACAGCAAACCGAAGGGATCCTGGATATCAAAGGAGAGGGAGAGGTCTTCGGCTTTATCTCCCTGATCACTAAAGAGCCGCAGAAGATTACCGTCGTCGCCCTGGAAGACACCCATTGTTATGCTTTGAAAAAGGACATCGTCACCCGTTTATTGCAAACCAACCCGGCCTTCGCCGAATATTTTATCAATTATCTGGCCCGGTATGTTTCCCAGGCCTTTGAGGAAATCCGGCACAAGACCCTTTTTTCGACCGGAGCCGATCGCCAACTCTTTACTATGCCGGTGGGCGAGGCGGCTAAGCCCATTATCACCATCGATCAGGAGACGACCATCCAGGAATCGGCCCGGATCATGGCCCGGAACAAGATTAGTTCCCTGGTCATTCAGGATCAGAATCAAAAACCTTTAGGAATTGTTACCGACCGGGATCTTCGGGAAAAGGTAATCGCCCAGGGGCGTTCGATCCAGGAACCGATCAAGAACATCGCCACTCTTTCGCTAATCCAAATCCAGGCCGATGAATCCAGTTTTGATGCCGTCATCAAAATGGTTCAGAACAATATCCATCGCTTGTTAGTCGAAGAAAACGGTCTTCTTAAAGGCATCGTCACCAACCATGATCTGATGCTCCAACAAGGCTCCTCACCCCTGACCTTTGCCAATGATATTCTCAAGCAGCACAGCCTTGATGGGTTGATTCCTTTGTCCCAAAAGGCCAACAATGTTTTGCCTGTTCTACTCAAAGAAAACGCCCGCTTGGAACAGATCAACAAGATCATCACCGAGATCAATGACCGTCTGACGACAAAAGTTCTGGAATTTGCCGAGGCGGAATGCGGTCCTCCCCCCTCGCCTTATTGTTTTTTCTCTTTCGGCAGCAGCGGACGTAAGGAACAGACCTTCAAAACGGACCAGGATAATGCCATTATTTATGCTAACCCGGCTAACGATCAAGAGGCTGAGGCCTGCCGGAGCTACTTTCAGACCTTCGGAGCATTGGTCACCGAAAATTTGATCAAGGTAGGGTTTCCTTCCTGCCCGGGAGGCTATATGGCCTCCAATCCGGAGTGGTGCCAGCCGGTCCAAACCTGGAAACGCTATTTCAGCAACTGGGTGGACGAACCCAAAGCGGAATCCCTTTTAAAATTTTTAATCCTCATCGATATGCGTCCCCTTTGGGGAAAGCTTTCTCTGGGCGAAGAATTAAAAGACTTCGTCTTTACTTCGCTGGTTGACCGTCGGATATTTCTGGGTCATATGGCCAATATGATGCTTAAAACCACTCCGCCTCTGGGCTTCTTTAAACAATTCGTCGTCGAGAAAAGTGGGGACCATAAGGACACCTTCGACCTGAAGGTCAAGGGTATCACTCCGCTGATGGATGCCGTCCGCCTCTTCGCCATGGAGAAAGGAGTCAAGGAAACCTCTACCCTGGACCGGATTCGCAGTTTAAAAGATAAGCACAGTATCGTCGAAGAGTATGGCAGTGAAATGGAGTTTGCCTTTGAATTCATCATGCTCCTGCGCATCCGTCATCAATACGGTCAGATGAAAGCCGGAAAGCCACCGGACAATTTCATCAATCCGGAACAATTGACCAATATGGAAAAGAAAAACCTCAAAGAGGCCTTTTCCTTAATGATCAAAATCCAAAATCAAATTATGGAGAAGTATAAGCAAATGATCGTCTGAGATCCTCAACAGGTTTCTGAAATCGGGTACCGCCCCAAAGGGGTGGGTGTGAGCTATATGCGAACAAAAAGGCTCATCTACTGTGTTGCCCTCATTTCTCGTCATTGCGACGTACTTATCTGTACGACTCATTCCTCGAAATTTCTTCGCATCGGGGGCGATGCTTAGGCCCATCCTTTCAGGATGGGTCCCTGGTTTCTGGCGCCTTGTATCCGAGCCTTTTTGAGCAACCTGTGCAGATGAGGTTTTCGGTATCTTATCAAGAAATAATTGATTAAAAATGCTTTGAATCGGCCTCCGGCGAAAGTCAGGGTTTCTGTTGAAATAAGGAGAAATGATTTATGAAGGTTATGGCCTTTAACGGCAGTCCGCGGAAAAAAAATTGGAATACGGTCACCCTGTTGCAGAAAGCCCTCCAGGGCGCCCAATCAACGGGGGCAGAGATCGAACTGGTCCAGCTTTATGATCTCAATTTCGGCGGCTGTCTGAGTTGTTTTTCCTGCAAGAAGCTTGATCGAAAGGAGGACGGGGTGTGTGCGCTGCAGGACGATTTAACGGCCGTGCTTCTCAGGGTCAAACAGGCTGACGCCCTGATTATCGGAACACCCGTGTACTACAGCGCCGAATCCTCTAAGACCCGAGCCCTTCTGGAGCGGCTGTGCTACCCTTACCTGAAATACGCCAAAGACGGCCGCTCCCTTTTTCCCAGAAAGATCAAAACCGGTCTGATCTACACCATGAATGTCTCAGAAGAAATAGCGCGCCAGCGGAATTTTTTCCACACCTTCGAGACGACCAGAGGCATATTGGCCAGACATTTCGGGACCTGCGAATTATTCCTGGCCACCGACACCCGTCAGTACGACGACTATGATCAATTTGAAGCAGAGATCTTCGACAAGGAAGCCAAACTCAAACGTCATGCAGAGGTTTTTCCAGAAGACTCCCAACGGGCTTTTGCCTTGGGTGTTCGTCTGGCTACAGTCATAAACCCGGAATCCAATTAAAAAAAGACCTTGCCTTCATCTTCGAAATTGAGTAGCCTCCTAAATTTTAAATTATTCCTTGAAAAGAAAGAGGATCCAAACAAACCATGAAGTTATTTATCTGGAAATCAGCCTATGTCAGCTAATCCCCTCCTACCCTTTTTCGAACCCCGGGGCGTCATCGTTGTCGGGGCCAGAAGATCCTTGGGATTCGGTTACGGTATTCCCCTTTTTCTGCAAAAACAGGGATGGGGTGATCGGCTTTATCTGGTCAACCCGGCCGGCGGAGAATTACATGGCCAGCCTGTCTATTTAAGGGTTCAGGATGTCCCGCCACCGGCGGACTTGGCCATTGTTATCGTTCCGGCAGATGAAGTTCCCGGAGTCATGCAGGATCTGGGCGAGCGGGGCATCCAACACTGCATCATCGAGAGCGCCGGGTTTGCCGAAACCGGGGAAGCCGGGCTGATCCTCCAAAACAAGGTGGCCGAAATAGCCCGGCAAAACCGTATTCGGGTTATCGGCCCCAATTGCGTAGGTGTGGTCAATACCGGAAACAAATTCTGTTCTGTGGAACTGATTGATGAATCCATGGTTCATGGACCACTAGCCATTGTTGCCCAGAGCGGAGTCTTCGGAAATATCCTCTTGGACCATCTCCATCAATACGATCTGTTTGTCTCCAAGGGGATAACCCTCGGTAATCGTCTGGATGTGGATGAAGCGGACCTGTTGGAGTATCTTCATGATGACCCCTCCACTAAGGTTATTATGCTCTACCTGGAAGGGGCCGCTAACGGGCGACGGTTGAAGAACACTCTCTCTCGGGTCACCCCTCATAAACCGGTATTAATCTTAAAAAGCGGCAAAACCTCGGCCGGGAAAAGAGCAACCGCTTCCCATACCGGAAGCCTTTCCGGAGAGGACCGGATTTATGAGGCCTTTTTTCGCCAAACCGGGACGATTCGGGCGGAAAGTCTGAGCCATCTCATCGACTTGGGCCGGGTCTTTGCCACCCAACCTCTACCCAAAGGGAATCGGTTGGGCATTATCACTTCCAGCGGAAGTCTGGGGGCTTTGGCCACAGATGTTGCCGTCACCCATGGTTTGATCTTACCCGAACTTTCCCCTGAAACAACCCAAAAGATCCGGGAAGCTTCTCCTGAGTGGATGAATATTAAGAATCCCCTTGATCTCGGGCCTTCAGCCAATTACAGCCGCTTTCTTCCGCTCCTTTTAAACGATCCGGCTATTGACCTGGTCATGGCGGTTATGGTTATCCCCTATGCCGTCATCCGGGGATTCAAGGCCATGGGGCTTCAACCTAAAGACTGGTTCGGAGATATTGCCTCCTTCCGACAACAGGCCCCTCATAAACCGATGGTCCTGGTAGTGGTCGGACATCCGGAGTTTGTCGAGGAAATTTCAGAATTGGGGGGACCGGCCCTGCCGGTGTTCACATCGCCTGAATCGGCCGCCAGGGCCTTGGCCGATCTCTGGCGTTATGCTAAACGTATAAAGCCAGGCCGAGTTCATTAACTTTCCCATAAGATGGCCTCGCAAAAAGTCAAAAAATCCCCCTTGAAGTCATTCCGGCGAAAGCCGGAATCCAGTTGAATCAATCAGTTAAAAAATTCCTGGACCCCGGTTTTCACCGGGGTGACGACTTTTTGCGAAACCCTCTCATAATAATCTTAAAAATTTATTTACACCGGTTGGGCTATTTTTCTAAAGTCATCGGCGAAAGAAAAGACAGCCCAACCGGATCAATACTATTATGAGACGATTAATACGTTTGAAGAAGTGAGCGATATGGAGACTATTGTCAGGAATGGAGGCCGATTAGATTGCCTTCCGTGTCCAAAACCAGAGAAATAAAGCCATACTCTCCGATGGACAATTTTTGTTTAAGTCTTAAGACCGGTTTCTCTCAAAAATGATCCGCAGGCCCTCCAGGGTCAAATAGCTGTCCACCTCTTCGATGGTTCTGGATTCCGAGGCAATCAGGGGGGCCAGCCCCCCCGTGGCGATAACCCGAGGTTTCTGGGGGGCTGCAGCGGTAATGCGCTCAACCAGGCCGTCGACCAAACCGGTGTAGCCGTAGATAATCCCCACATTCATACTGCTGATGGTATCCTTGGCCAGGACATGTTTGGGTTTGGTGAAAATCTCCACCCTGGGCAGTTTGGAAGCCTTTTGAAACAGGGCCTCGCAGGAGATCAGGATGCCCGGGGCGATGGCCCCGCCCATATATTCTCCTTTTTCCGAAACATAATCAAAGGTAGTGGCCGTACCGAAGTCGACGACGATCAGGTTGGTCCGGTATTTCTCGTAAGCGGCCACGGCATTGACGATCCGGTCGGCCCCCACTTCCTTGGGATTATCGTAAAAAATAGGCATACCCGTTTTTATCCCCGGACCGACCATCAGAGGCCGCAGATTAAAGTAGCGTTTACAAAAGGCCTCCAGGGTATTGAGCATGGGAGGTACGACACAGGAGATGATCATATGGCCGATTTGGTCCATTCCCAAATTCCTGGTTCCAAACAAGTATCCCGTAGAGATGCCCAATTCATCCAAGGTGATATCCCGCTCGGTGCGGATACGCCAGTCGAACAGACGCACCGACCCTTCATACACCCCCATAACGGTGTTGGTATTCCCGACATCCATGACCAGCAGAAGGTCTTTTCCTTTTTTAGGCATTGAATTCCCTTTCGATAACCCGGGCCGTTTCCTCAGCCAGGGCGCAGATCTCCTGTTCGTCCTCCCCTTCCACCATGACGCGCACCAGCGGCTCAGTACCGGAAAAGCGGACCAGGAGACGTCCTTTCTGCCCCAGTTTTTTCTCCACTTTTTTTACCTGCTGGATAAGAGACGGAAAATCTTCCAATCGTTTTCGTTCCTTGATCCGGACATTGACCAGTTTTTGGGGATAGCGCTCCATAATATCGGAGAGATCGGAAAGACTTTTCTCTTCCCTCAGCATAACGGCTAAGAGTTGCAGGGCGCTTAAAATCCCGTCTCCGGTGGGATTGTAATCCAGGAAGATCAAATGGCCGGATTGTTCTCCTCCGAAATTACAGCCTCGTTTGACCATCTCCTCCACCACATAGCGGTCTCCCACATTAGTCCGCAGTAAGCGAACCCCCCTCTCTCTAAGGGCCACCTCCAGACCCATGTTGCTCATCACCGTGGTCACCAGGGTGTTTTTCTTTAGACGCCGCTCTTTAACCATCCGGGAGGCACAGATGGCCATGATCTGATCTCCATCGATTACCTCCCCATTTTCATCGACGAAAATAACCCGATCACCGTCTCCATCGAAACTGATGCCCAAATCGGCCTTCTTTTTTCGGACCATGGCACTGACCAAACCGGGATAAAGGGCCCCGCAATTTTTATTGATATTTTCACCATTGGGTTTGTTTCCTAGGACGGTGACCTGGGCCCCTAATTCTTCAAAAACAATCGGAGCCACCTTATAAGTTGCCCCATTAGCGCAGTCCAAGACGATATGAAGCCCTTCCAGGGTTAAATCCTGTGGAAACGTGTTTTTTAAAAAGACAATGTACCGGCCGATCGCATCATCGATCCGGAAGGCCTTACCCACCTTATTGGCCGTCACCGCCGAAGTGGATAGGTCATCGGAAAACATCAAGGTTTCTATTTGTTCCTCTACCGGGTCCGGGAGTTTAAATCCGTCACGGGAAAAGACTTTAATCCCGTTATCCTGATAGGGGTTGTGAGAAGCAGAGATAACGATGCCGGCATCGGCCCGCATGCTGACGGTCAAAAAGGCAATCCCCGGAGTGGGCAGGGGCCCTACCAGAAGGACATCTCCTCCCATGGAACAAATCCCGGAGGTGATGGCCGTTTCAATCATATATCCGGAAAGCCGCGTGTCTTTACCGACGACGATCTTGTGACGATGACTCTTATCTTTAAAAATAGCGGCACAGCCTTTACCCAGCTTGAGGGCCATTTCCACAGTCATGGGGTACACATTGGCCACTCCCCGGATTCCATCGGTGCCAAATAGTTTCCGCATAACTTCTCCTTATTTACCGTTTATTTTTTTTAGGTTGATCTGAACCTCAATAGGCACTTCTTTGACCAGATAAATCTGCTGATTTCGAAAATCCAGAGAGGTCCGCTGCTTGAGGCTGGTTTTCACTCCTTGAATATCTATGGGCTTGGTGAAGAGATTCTCCAGATTGGCCACGACCTCTTCCGGCCCGGCGATTTCCACCTCTTCGGTGGTAACCTTGAGCGTATCCACCTCAAATCCCGCTGCCGGTTTACCGGTTATCCGGGGCTTGACCTTGACTTTCTTGATGGCCAATTTCTGGAGCACCACGGTCACCTGGGTAGGATTGATGCGGGTTACTTTAACTCCCCGTGGTAATGGGATTCCTTCAGAAGAAATGGAAAAGGACACATTTCCGGAACGGGTATTGGAAAGATCCAGGCTCTTACTTAAATTTTCAGTAGAAAGGGCGCGCACCAGGCTTCTCGGTCCGTTTACCCGGATATCTATCCCCTGGGTCACATTATTAACGACGATCAGATCCCGGGGAATATTGATCAGTTCCAACGGGACCGTTAGACCCACCTCGGCCCGTTCCTCCCCTACGACCACATACCAGACAATAATGGCCAGAAGGACCGCCAGAATTTTATAAGGCAGGTTTCTCATGATTTTTTAGCTTTTCCGGAAACGGGTTTTCTCGGCCCGAACAGCCAATAGATTCGACGGCCTTTTTCTTTCTCAAACAGGGTCTGCAAGACCCTCTTTAAGGTCGTCGAATCCAGACCTCTGGTAAAGCGGCCGTTGATGGCAACGGAGATCCGTCCAGTCTCTTCAGAGACCACCACTACAGCGGCATCGGCCTCTTCCGAAAGGCCTAGGGCCGCCCGGTGACGGGATCCATAACTTTTACTGAGCTTAGTACTACGACTTAAAGGGAAATAACAGCCGGCAGCGGTCAATTTGCTGTTTTGAATAATCACCGCCCCATCGTGGACAGGGGATTGGGCATGAAATATACTGACCAGCAATTCCCAGCTTACCCGGGCATCAATCGTTGTTCCGGTCTTGGCATAATCCATCAGGCCGGTTTGACGTTCCAGGACAATCAGGGCCCCAGTCAATCGGCTGGAGAGGTAGACACAAGCCTTGATGACCTCTTCAATCGTTTGGAGGGTTTCGGCCGGGGTCCGGACAAACGGACTTCGGCCAACCTGGGCCAGAACACGGCGAATCTCGGTTTTAAAGAGGATAATGATTACCAGGATGACCGAACTTAAGAAGTTGCTCAAGAGCCAATTGACGGTCAGTAATTCGACCTTCCGGGCGATTAAAAAAGCCACGAAAATCACGGCCAGCCCAATGAGGATCTGAACGGCCCGGGTCCCTTTGATGAAAATAAAAACCTGGTAGATGATATAGGCCACCACCAGGATATCAATGACATCCTGCCAGCGGATATTTAAAAAAATCAACCAGGGATTATTCATTCTTGGGCTGCCTCGCAGAGGGCATCGGTCACAGCCAACACGTCTTTGGCCGCCTCGGCATTATGAACCCGGACCAGATGAGCACCCTGCCAAATGCCGACCGCCAAAGTGGCCGCTGTGCCCCAGTCTCGATCCAGAGGTTCTTGATGGGTCAGTTTGCCGATAAAGGCTTTACGGGAAGTTCCCAGGACAATAGGCCGGTCCAGGTCCTGAAAGAAATCCAATCGTTTGATTAAAGTCAGATTGTGATCAAAGGTTTTGCCGAATCCAATCCCCGGATCGATTAGGATCTTTTCCAATGAGATACCTTGACTCCGGGCCGCTTCAATCCGATCAATAAAAAATTGTTTGATCTCGGCCAGGAGATGATCATAGCGGGGTTGAACCTGCATGTCTCGAGGGGTCCCCTGAATATGCATTAAAATGACCGGGACCTGATAGTCGGCAACAACCTTACCCAAATGGGGATCAAAGCGGAGAGCGCTGATGTCATTGACCAAGGCCGCTCCGGCATCGAGGGCGGCCCTGGCCACGTCGCCTTTGAAGGTGTCTACAGAAATAGGGATGGAAATCCGCTTGACCAGAGCTTTGATCACCGGCACAATCCTCTGGATTTCTTCTTCCACCGAGATAGGATGGGAAAAAGGCCTGGACGATTCCCCTCCGATATCCAGCAGATCTGCGCCTTGGGCGGCCAGGGCTTCTCCTTGGGCAATGGCCCGGTCTCTTTGAAAAAACAATCCTCCATCGGAAAAGGAATCGGGGGTGACATTTAAGACCCCCATGATCCGGGTCTTTTTCCCTAAAGAAAGATGATGTCCCCTCCAGAATAATTCATAGTTCCGGCGCTGAATCATAAATGAAGCATTCTTCTATTCAAGGCTGAAAGCTCGAAAACTGAAAGGAAATTCTACCGATTTTCAACGGAAGAACTGAGAATCGTTCACTAGTCCCCGCAATTTTTCTTGACAAAAAACAAAAGAAAAAAATCGCTTTGAGCCTTGAGCGATAAATTAATTGACTGTTTCAGATCCACTGGGGAGAGTGGTCTCCGGGGTTTCTTTTCCCTTTATGATCAGATCTATCGTCTCGCCGTCCAGAGTCTCTCTTTCCAGAAGGGACTGGGCCAGACGATGTAAGATGGCTATATTCTCATTCAACAAGGTTCGGGCCTTTTCATAGGCCTCCAGCATCAACCGTTTGACCTCCTGGTCGATCTTTCGGGCCGTTTCTTCGCTGTAATCCCGGTGCTTGGCGATTTCCCGGCCCAAAAAGATTTGTTCCTCCTTCTTGCCGAAGGTCAGGGGCCCCAATTCATCACTCATTCCCCATTCGCAGACCATCTTTCTGGTCAGTTCGGTAGCCCTTTCCAAATCATTGCCGGCCCCGGTGGTCATCTGCTTGAGGACTAATTCTTCAGCCACCCGGCCCCCTAAAAAAATGACCAGGTTATTCAAGAGGAAACTTTTGGGATAGGTGTGTTTCTCATCGATAGGCAGCTGTTGGGTCAAACCCAAGGCCCGGCCCCGAGGGATAATGGTCACTTTATGGATCGGGTCCGTGCCAGGCAATAATTTGGCCACCAAAGTATGCCCGGCCTCATGATAGGCCGTATTCCGGCGTTCCTCTTCACTGATTATCATGCTTCGGCGTTCCGTACCCATCATGACCTTGTCTTTCGACGTTTCAAAATCGTCCATACCGACCATTTCCCGGCCCAGTCGGGCGGCCAACAAGGCCGCTTCATTGACCAGATTTTCCAGATCAGCCCCGGAAAAGCCCGGCGTTCCTCTGGCCAAGACACTCAGATTAACCCCTTCGGCTAAAGGCGTTTTTCGGGTATGGACTTTCAGAATTTCTTCCCGGCCTTTGATATCGGGAACCGGGACGACTACCTGCCGGTCAAAGCGACCGGAGCGTAACAGGGCCGGATCAAGGACATCCGGGCGATTGGTAGCCGAGATCAGGATAACCCCTTCGTTGGATTCGAACCCGTCCATTTCCACCAGTAATTGGTTTAAGGTCTGTTCCCGTTCATCATGGCCGCCGCCTAATCCGGCTCCACGATGGCGACCTACGGCATCAATCTCATCGATAAAAATGATGCAGGGGGCATTTCGTTTTCCCTGAATGAAAAGGTCCCGGACCCTGGAGGCCCCGACCCCGACGAACATCTCCACAAAATCAGACCCGCTGATACTAAAAAAAGGCACCCCGGCCTCTCCGGCTATGGCCTTGGCCAGTAAGGTCTTACCGGTCCCCGGAGAGCCCATTAAGAGCACCCCTTTGGGGATCCGCCCCCCCAAGCGGGTGAATTTCTTTGGGTCTTTTAAAAATTCAATGATCTCCCTAAGTTCCTCCTTGGCCTCTTCGATCCCGGCTACATCACTAAAGGTTACTTTTGGTCCCTGGTCCGATTGGAGCCTGGCCCGGCTTTTTCCGAAGGCCATGGCCTTTCCGCCGCCACTCTGCATCTGGCGCATGAAAAAAATCCAGACCCCGATCAACAGAAGCATGGGAAACCAGGAAATGAGGATGGTCATATACCAGGGAGAATCATCAACCGGTTTGGCCGTTATACGGACATTATTGGTTCGGAGGATCTTGATCAGATCGACATCCCGGGGGGTGTAGGTCTTGAATTTTTTCCCACCAGAGAGAAAACCTTGAACTTCTTCACCCTGGATGATCACACTGAGGACTTCACCCTTTTCCACCATGGTTAAAAATTCGGTGTAGCTCAAAGGTTCTTTGGTCGGTTGAGGTTTATTAAATAAATTAAAAAGGACGATCATCACCAGGCTGATGACCACCCACATGGCTAAATTTTTATAAAAAGGGTTCACTGCTTCACTCCTAACCAGGTGAACTTTTTAAAGGAAGATACCCCCGTCTTCTAGGATAGGGGCTCCCCTTTGGTCGAATATTTCAATTTAACACAAAACACTGTGAAATTCAAAAGGTTTTTATCACTCTTTTCCCTTTCCATAGGTCATCTCCAGGGCCCAATTAGAATTAGAATCCAGTCGAAAAGGATGGCCAATTCCCATTCCGGCAATCCAAACGATTTCTCCTTTGGAAAATATCAAAGGAATCCGGGAACGGAGATCCTGGGGGATCTTCCGGTCAATAAAAAACCGACTGACTTTTTTAATCCCATTAAGGCCTAGAGGATTAAATCGGTCTCCCGGCCGAACATTTCGAATCTTCAGGGGCCAGGATAATTTATCGAAATCCACTTTAGCCTGGTTGTTCTGGGTTGGGGGCTGGAAATAACTGGAAGGGGCCTTGACTTTCTTCAAGGAGAGAAAATCACCTGTTTCGACTATATCGAGCCGTTGCGGCTTATTGATTTCATAATTAAAAAAGGCTACGTCATGGGATTTAGGGACAGACGGAAGGATGGTCAAGGTCTGGCGATTCCATTGGGCAGACCAGCCATTAGGCAATGGCATTTGTCCTTTCTCTCCAGGGCCCGTAGCCGCCTTCAGGAGGGAAAGAATGTGGACTGCCCGGATGTGACGTAAATCCCCCATTCCTTCCAGAAGAACCTTTAGGAAAATACGGGAGACCAGGGCCTGGGGAAGAGACCTCAGTTTTTGACGATGAAATCGGGCTGTCCGTCCGGAAGATGTAACGATAACCGCAGCCAATTCGGCGGCTTTTTTCTGAAGATATTCTTCATCTTTTTGCAGCAAACCAGCCGTTTGATTTAATTGTTGGATGATATTGGGCGAATAGTATTTTAATTCTTCCAGAAGATGATGCCTGACTCGGGCGCGAAGATAATGTAAATCCTTATTAGAAGCGTCTTCCTTAAAGGGAATATTTTTAAATGTCAGGTAATGCAGGATTTCCGGGCGGGAAGTCCGGAGTAAAGGACGAATAAAAGGTCCGCGCCTCAGGGCCATGCCGGTCAGACCGCCCAGACCGGCCCCACGAATCAGGCCGATGAGGACTTCCTCAGCCTGGTCATTGGCCGTATGGGCCAGGGCCACCCGGTCGAAGGAATCTTTTGCCAGGTAATCTTCAAAGATCCGATACCTAAGGTCTCTGGCGGCTTCCTGGAGGGACTTGCCGGTTTCTCTTTGATGTATTCGTACTCCTAGTCTTCGACTGACAAATGGATGACCGAATTTTTTGGACCAATTTCGGACAAAGGATTTTTCTTCATCTGCCGCCGCCCGGAGGCCATGGTGGCAATAAAGGACGGTTAAGTCAAATCGCCACTTGGGACGCAATTCACTGAGCAGGGATAGGAGGGCCATCGAATCCGGGCCACCGGAAACGCCGATTAAAACTTTGGCCCCGGGTTCCAATAAACCGTTTTCCTTGATCACTATTTCTATAGACCTTAATAGTTTTGGACTCTTCATGGTGTTAGGGTCAGGTCTATACTGTTAGCATTATGGCGTGCTGGGCATAAATTCTACTCACATGGGTAAAATGAACGCCTAGATGATTCGCTATGGCTCGTTGCGTATAGCCGTACTTGTCAATGGCCTCGACAATCATCTTGTTCCGTTTGTGTCTGTTGGTAAGAATCCTTTCATCAAATAGTTCATCTAGGCCTAACCTGTTGGCAAACCGTTGACTTTTCGATATTTCAGGAATATCCTTATAATGTTTAAGATAATCGACGAAACTGTTAACAAAATCTTCTCCTCCAAGGATGGCTTGTCCTTTAACTTCGTCCCAAATGGTCGTTCGCCCGATTCCCCCTATGACGAACCGGCCATATTCTTTCTGTGCTTTGGCTCTTGTTCTACCGAATTGTCCCAGGATCCAGGTTCTGGTTAAACTGGAATGAGCCTTTACTTGGCCAACAGTAGCACGATAACTGGACCACTTCCAGCCTTCCGGTCGTTTGACCATTTGAGCCCTCAACGGATTCAAAACAATATACCGGGCAACGGCTAACAAGTAGGTGTCTTTTTGGATGAGTATGGCTTTAAATCGGCCCTGGAAAAGGTGGCCGCTTCGATAACGCTTTTTATTATGGGCCTGGGTATAAACCCCGTTTAACTGCCTCATCCCTTGTGAAAGGTTTCCATCTGGGGTCTCAATCAAGAGGTGGTAATGATTGTCCATAAGGCAGTAAGCGTGGCAGAGCCAATGATAGCGTTTATTGACTTGGGCCAGAATATTGAGAAACAATTCGCGGTCCTGGTCATCCTGAAAAACGGCTTTTTTATCATTACCACGGGAGGTGATATGATAAACAGCACCAGGATATTCTATACGGAGGGGACGGGCCATTATATTTTTGATATCACATTTCGGGTTAATTGTCTAACAGTATAGACCTGACCCCAAAAAATTGATTGACAATTTCCATTTCTTCCCTAAAATTTTAACATCCAAGGGAATGGGTGAAAAGATAATGGATGAGTTTAGAGTAATGAGTAAAATAATTGAAATCAGGGGAAAAGGAACCTGTTCATACGGTCATCAAGTCGGTCAGATTTTTGAGTTAACGGAAATGGGTTCTTCAATCTGCCAATGGGCCTTGACCAGTATCTTTCCTTTTTTCACGGTGCTCAAATTCGGCGGAAAATTTCCTTGGTCCGAGGACCCCAACAGGTTACAGATAGCCTGCCCTGATCCGGATAATGTTGTGGTTTTTGAACTCTGGAGAGAAAAAATTTAAACGGGGATCAAGGATTCAAGAGGTCCAGGGTCAGAATGAAAGGCGCGAAAATTACTCCCCTTAAATCCATGAACCCTTTATAAGGAATGTGTATGAAAATCGTCGCTGTATCCATCAGTGAACAAAAAGGTGTCCCCAAAAAGAACATCACCCAAGGAATGTTGCTAGAAGAATTCGGCTTAGAGGGTGATGCCCATGGCGGGAAGTGGCATCGTCAGATCAGCCTGCTGGCCCAGGAAAGTATTCGTAAAATGCAGGACCTGGGACTGAAAGTTCATCCGGGTTCCTTCGCTGAAAATATCACCACGGAAGGGATCAACCTGCCGGACCTTCCCCTTGGCACAAAACTTAGATTGGGGCCGGATGCCCTGGTTGAAGTAACTCAGATCGGTAAGGTTTGTCATGACCGTTGTGCCATTTATCGGCTGGCGGGTGATTGCGTCATGCCCCGAGAAGGCATATTTGGGCGAATCCTTAAAGGAGGGCTGGTGAAACCGGGAGACCGGATTGAAATCATCTCCAGAGGAAATGAAAATCCATAACCCCTCCAACTCCGTACCGTAGTAGTTTGAAGGCCATGGCCAGTGTTAAAAAACTATCCGGTAAAAACTGTTTGTACTATCGCTTGGGCCGTTGCGCTAAACCCGGAAATTTCCCTCCACCGGATGATCGATTATGTGTCCTGGTTGTCGAAAGAAAGCGCATGGGCCTAAAGACTTTGGACCGACTGAAACGACTGGAACGCTTTGGCCTGACCATCCACGATCCGGACGGCATGGTGGCCCAACGCTATATTGTCGATAAAAATTTGAAAGAGATGGCTAAGATATCCTGTAAAAACTTTATCGAATCAGGTCTGAATTTCCCCCAGTGTATCCACCAGGTCCGTTCTCTTTGTCTTTTGAAAAGTGAAATCTGCCAAGGGCGATGCCCTGAGTTTAGGCTGGGTACAAAAAATCCCGCATGACCGCCGGACCTTATAAAAATCCTGCCCCTACGGTTGATGTCATCATCGAACTACCGGGCGATAAAATCGTCTTGGTCCAGAGAAAAAATCCTCCCCTGGGCTGGGCCCTTCCCGGAGGGTTTGTCGAATACGGGGAATCCTTAGAGGAAGCGGCGGTCCGGGAAGCCAGAGAGGAAACCTCGCTGGAGGTGACTCTAATCCGACAACACAAGACCTATTCCCGTCCTGATCGGGACCCACGAGGCCACACCATCAGTACCGTTTTTGTCGCTGAGGCTCAGGGACTGCCCAAAGCCGCCGACGATGCCCAGGAGATTGGGATTTTTGATCGACTGAGTCTCCCCTCCCCTCTGGCCTTTGATCACCAAGAGATCCTCCAAGACTATTTTAACCATTTGACCGTCAGGACGGTTAGGCCCCCCAGCCCGCAGGATAACGAAGAAAGAATAGGTCAGGTCCTTAAACTCCTCAAAAACAGGATCCCGGCAGATACACAGATCGGGATTATCCTGGGAACAGGTTTGGGTGGAATAGCCGATCGTCTGCAGGATTCGTCTTCGCTCTCCTATCAGGATCTCCCTTTCTTTCCCCAATCTACCGTGGCCTCCCATCCAGGAAAGCTGATTTGGGGGACTCTGGCCGGGAAAAAGGTCCTGGTCCTTCAAGGACGATTTCATCTTTACGAAGGGTATACTCCGGAAGAGATCGGGTTTCCCATTCGGGTTTTAGCCGCTTGGGGGATTAAATTCTTAATCATCGCCAATGCCGCCGGTGGTTTGGATCCAAACTTTCTTCCCGGTGATCTGCTAATGATTACGGATCAAATCAATTCTACCGGAGAAAATCCTTTGATTGGTCCCCATTTGGAAACTTGGGGGCCCCGTTTTCCAGACATGTCCCGGGTCTATGATCCTCACCTTAGAGTCCTGGCCGAAAAAACGGCCCGGGACCAAAAGATCCCACTTCGTCGCGGGGTCTATGTGGGGGTGAAAGGTCCTTGTTTGGAGACTCCGGCCGAAACCCGTTTTTTGATTTCCATGGGTGCCCAAGCTGTGGGCATGTCCACTATCATGGAAACGATCGTCGCCGTCCAAAGCGGGATGGCTCTTCTGGGCTTTTGTGCCATTACCAATGTCAATCGGCCGGACCATCCGGAGCCGGTCTCTTTGGAATCGGTTATTCAAACCGCCCAGTCAGCCGAAACCAAATTATCCGCCCTTCTTGAAGGAGTGCTGGCGAAACTGGAATAGTTTAGCAAAATACATTTTAATTTCGGAATTCGGACTGCAGATTGCGGAATGGAACAACCCTTTTTCATCATTCGTAGTATCCACATCAAGTATGCACGAGGGCTTAAGATGGAGCAGATAAAAAATAATTTCGGTGCGTGGATTGCTGGATAAATTAACAATGGATGATAATTTTACCATTCCGAAATCAGCAATCCGCAATCCCCAATCACCACTCGACATCCTCATCCAAGACGGCTTAATTCTCTCTCTCTCTCCCGATTTCCCGGAGACTTTCAGGGGATCCATAGGTATTCAGGGAGAGGAAATTATGTTCATTCAAGCTGAAGAATCCCAAAGCTTCCTCCCCCCGGCTAAAAAGATTATTGATGCCCGTGGCTTCCTGATTATGCCCGGTCTGATCAATGCCCACACCCACAGCGCCATGACCCTATTCCGGGGATTGGCGGATGACCTTCCTTTGAAAACCTGGCTGGAACAATTCATTTTTCCGGCCGAGGCCCGGTTCGTTAATCCGGAAACGGTCTACTGGGGATCTCTGTTAGCCTGTGCGGAAATGATCCTTTCCGGAACGACCACCTTCGCCGACGGTTATTTTTACATGGAAGAAGCCGTCAAGGCAGTGGAACGTTCGGGCCTGCGAGCCTTAATCTGCCAAGGAGTCCTGGATTTCCCCTTCCCGGGAAATCCGGATCCGTCGGAGAATATGGCCGTTGCCCGCCGCTTTGTGGAAACCTGGGAAGACTGTTCACCCCGTATTTCCACCGGGCTTTTCTGTCATTCCCCTTACACTTGTTCTCCGGAGACCTTAAAAACCGTTAAAGCCTACTGCCGGCAGAAGGGAATCCCTTTCTTTATCCATGCCGCTGAAACGCGGGAAGAAGTGGACCTGATTCAATCCCGTTACGGGAAAAGGCCTATCCACCATTTAGATGATCTCAAACTTCTGGATACGGAGACCATCCTCATCCATGCCGTCCACGTGACTTCAAGGGAAATAGAGGTGATGGCCCACAGCGGCAGCACCGTAGTCCATTGCCCGGAGAGCAACATGAAACTGGCCTCGGGGATCGCTCCGATAGTCGATATATTGGGAAGAGGAATTCCGGTCGGCTTGGGAACAGACGGCTGCGCCAGCAATAATAATCTCGACTTATTTCAGGAGATGGATAGCGCGGCTAAATTGGAAAAAGTGCATCGATTGGATCCAACGGTCATGAATGCCCGGACGGTTTTGCGAATGGCCTCGACGGAAGGGGCTAAAGTTCTAGGCCTGGGGAATAAGATCGGTTCCCTGGAGATTGGGAAGAAGGCCGACTTGCTCTTCCTCGACCTTGACAAACCCCACTTAACGCCCTTCTACGATCCTTTTTCCTTGCTGGTTTATTCCGCCCAGGGGGCGGATGTCCACTCGGTGATGGTCAACGGAAAGATGATCATGGAAGACCGCCAAATACTGACCTTTAACCTGAAAGAAGTCCTGGATCAGGTGACTCGAATCAGTCAAAAGATCAAGAACGACCAGTCCTCCGCTTTGAGATAACACGCGGATCGCATATCATAGTTCGTATATCATATATCGTATATCGTATGTCGTATATCGAAACACAATTTCTTTAAGGGCATGAAGGAGCACATAAAGATCCCTTTTATTCCCTTCTGCTACGCGCATTGACTAAAAGACCTCCCTGATAACGACAGATGAATTCTAAAAACTAACTACGATATACGATATACGAACGACTTATAGAGGTTTGCGGTGTGGGATAGAATCATAACGGAAAATCTGAAATGTTTTGTCTCCCGCAGCTGGCGGGTGGCCTGGCCGATGACGGTCATCATGATATTCGAATTCCTCATCGGTCTGACCGATGTTTTTGTGGCCGGACGAATCGGTAAAGACATCCAGGCTGCCTATGGCTTTGTGATTCAATTCTATTTCATGTTCATCGTCGTAGCCAATGCCCTGACGGTCGGCACAGTATCCGTCGTTTCCAACCTGTTCACTTCGGAAAATAAGGATCAACTGTCCACCGCTGTCTTTTCATCCCTTTGGACGACAGCCGGGGCAGGAATCATTTTCGCCCTAGGGGGTATTTTCTTGGCTCCGGAGTTGATCCGTCTGGTCAACATCCCGGCTCAGGTTAAACCGTATACCATTCCTTTGGTCCAAATCTACTCCGGCGGTCTCCTTTTCCATTATCTGGTGATCAACTCCAACGGTATTTTAAGATCCTGTGACCGGATCCGCATCTCTCTCAGGACGATGACCGTGGTCTGCGGCCTTAATATCTCCCTTAATTTCTTTTTCGTCTTCTTCACCCCTTTGGGTTTCAAAGGAATAGCCCTGGCCACGGCCACAGCCGTATTCTTCGGTTGCCTCATCAACCTGGCTAGGATGAAAACACTACTGCCCGGTGTCCGCTCCTATTCCTTTACACTGGTTAAAAAAATCACCGGAATAGGTTGGCCGGTTGCCTTGCTGCAGGTCCTCTGGCAGACCGGCAGCCTGGTCCTTTTCCTGATCATCAGTGAATTGCCTAAAAACAGAGTGGAGATCCTGGCGGCCTTAACCGCGGGACTACGAATTGAGTCGGCCATATACCTTCCGGCCTTTGCCTTCAACATGGCCAACGCCGTAATCGTCGGGAATCTATTAGGTGAAAAAAAACAGGAGGAGGCCTATCGGAGCGGACTGGTTACCGCCCTGACCGGTGTTGGTCTGGTGACTCTTCTGGCCTTGCTGGTCGTGGTCAATGCCCGGTGGATCGCTTCTTTTCTCTCGACCAATCCGATCGTTATTCAGGAGAGCATTCATTATATTTATATTGCCATGATCAGCGAACCGTTTATGGCCTGGGGGATTATTCTGGGCGGCGGTTTAAGCGGAGCCGGAGATACCAGAGGCGTCATGGTACGGGTAGCCATGAGTATCTGGCTTATCCGCCTGCCTCTGGCTTATCTTTTTGTGGTCGTCCTTGGGTGGGGAGCTGCGGCGGTCTGGTGGTGTATGAATATTTCCCAATTCGTCCAATGTGCCCTCCTCTATCGCCGCTATGCCAGGAAGAAATGGCTTGTGCCTCCGGAGGATTAAAATTGAAGGGAGAAACCGGGAAGCTCGACGATCTTGTCAATCAGTCCTTTAATCTTTCCAGCCGTATTCGCCGATTAAACTGACAAACCTTACCCCACATAATTCCTCTTCATCGTAGCCGTTTTCTGTTTTGATGATCTTCTTTAAGGATTGGGTATATCGGTCGCCCACCGGTATGACCATTCGGCCGTTGGGGGCTAATTGTTCCACGAGTGGGGCGGGGATCACCGGTGAGGCGGCGGTGATGATAATAGCCTCAAAGGGGGCTTCTTCCGGCCATCCCTGAGTGCCATCGGCAACCTTGATGACGACATTAAAATATTTTAATTGATCCAATATCCTTCTGGCCCTTTGGAATAGGGAACGAATTCGTTCTATGGAATACACTTTATAGGAGAGCTCAGCCAGGATAGCCGTCTGATATCCCGAGCCGGTCCCTATTTCCAGAACTTTTTCCTGTTTCTGCAGTTCCAGGGCCTGAGTCATCAGGGCGACGATATAGGGTTGTGAAATAGTCTGCTTTTCTCCGATTGGCATGGGATAGTCATTATAGGCCTCTCCCCAGAGCGGTTCTTCGACAAAGAGGTGTCGGGGAACCTTGCCCATGGCGGCCAAAACTCTGGGATCATTGATTCCCCTGGGAACCAGTTGATCCTTAACCATTCGTTCCCTAGCCTTGTTTAAATCCATCCGCATCAGCCCAAACCCATAGACAAAAAAAATATGCCAAATTAAACAAAATTATGCTATATAGGCATGATCTAAAAAAAGTGTCAATCAGAATTTAATTTCACTAAGTCCTTGGCCCTTTCGAGCCAAGTTTTGAAGAATTAAGGACAAAATCATGTCTGAGGGTATCCATTACAAACGGACCGGGAAAAAGCTGGGATTGCTTTTTCTGGGGATGGTCATCTTTTTGTTGATTTCCATGTGGGCCAAGGGCATGGAATTCAAATTTCGAATTTTTATGGCCCTCTTTGCAGGGCTTTCAGCTTGGATGGGTATTATCTCCCTGGTTATTTGGTTATGGAAGGAAACCAAAGAGGAGGATTTGAAACAAGAAGAGGGTTCTAACGAGTCCAACCCCTAAACCGTTGACTATGTTGCCTTGCCTCATAACGGAACCATCTTAGTTCATGTTTCCCTGGAACGTCTTGGTGCGTTCCGAAGATCCGTCAAACGATGAAGATTTATGCCTAAGATCATCCCGGAAAAAGAAAAAGCCAAACATCTTCGGAAAACGTTACCCAAAGGAAATAGGGCCACACCTCGACCGCCTGCTGCGGTTCCTGAGGCAAAGAAGGCCAAAAAATTCTTGGCCCAATTGGTCAGCCATTTTGAAAAAAAAGGGTGGCTTGAGCAGCCCCTGCGGTTTAAATATGGAGACAAACGATATCGGCTTTTTTGCAGCCTCACCGGATTTCTGGCCTATCGGATAAACGACCACTGCGGCATATCGCCGGGCATCCCGGGCTGGCCGGTCTGTTTTATCACTCCTGAAAAAATTCTGGAAGAGCCCCTCTTAGATGAATTGGCCTCATCTGAACCGGGGGCCCAGGAATGGCTTCAATTGATTGTCGATGAAAAATTAGAATTGATTTGAAAGGACGCTTGCCTTGAAAATTATCGTTTCCGGATCACTGGCTTATGATCGAATAATGGATTTCCCGGGGTATTTTGCCGACCATATTCTTCCGGAGAAGATCCATGTCTTAAATATCTGCTTCCAGGTAAATGGGATAAAGGAAAAATTCGGCGGAACCGCCGGCAATATCGCTTATGCCTTGGCCCTGATGGGCGAAAAACCGGAAATCTCCTCAACCATCGGGCAGGACTATCACCGTTACCTGGATTGGCTGATCCGAAATGGGCTTTCTACCAAAAGCATCAAAATCGTTGAGGACGATTTCACGGCCAGCGCCTACATCACCACCGACCGCTCGGACAACCAGATCACCGGATTTAATCCAGGGGCTATGAAATATTCCTCGGCCCTGGATTTTGACCGGCTAAATGCTCAGGAAATCTTAGCCATCATCTCTCCGGGAAATCTGGAGGACATGATCAATTATCCCCGTCTTTGCAAGGCCAGAGAGATCGATTATATCTTCGACCCAGGACAATCTCTGCCCATGTTGGAGCCCAAAGACCTGATTCAGGCCATAGACGGCTGCCGGATCCTGATCTCCAATGATTACGAACTGGACTTGATCATGAATAAAACCGGGCTGAACCAGGAGGCCCTCTTGACTCGTGCCCGGACGATCATTGTCACCCTGGGGGAACAGGGTTCCAAGATCATCCGGCCCGAAGGTGAAACGACCATTCCGGCCGTTAAACCCCGGAAAGTCGAAGACCCGACCGGCGCGGGTGATTCCTATCGCGGAGGTCTGATCAGCGGTCTGGTCCGCGGTGAGCCTATCGAGCACTGCGCCAGGATGGGCAGTGTCTGTGCCTCCTTTGCCGTAGAGTCCTACGGAACCCAGGATTATCGTTTCAGCCCAGAGGAATTTCAGGAACGATTAAATAGGGTCTAAATCCCTTTCCCCTGGAAATTTTCTCGGAATAAAAATTCTTTTGCTTCTTTTTGGATTGAGCTTTCAGCTTTGAGCTAGTTTTCAGCCTTTTCCGGTTTCTCCCCTATCCGCTCCAAAAACTCTTTTTGGCGGGACCTCTCCCATTGGGAACAAAAAGCCGGCTTGCCGTGAAAGACCCTTTTCATACACAAAGAGCAGGCATCCTCACAGGCGACCATCGGTTCCTTTAAGATCCCTTCGGCCTTCTTCGGCCAGAGCGGATCAGCCAGAAGAACCCTGGCCAGCCCGATCAGGTCGGCCTTTTTTTCTTCTATAAGGCGATTGGCCAATTCCGGAGACTGGATCCTACCGGCTGTGATCACCGGAATTCCAGGAAGGGTCTTTTTAATTTCCTGGGCATAAGAGACCATGTAGCCTTCCTTTTTTTCCGCCTGAAGATATTCGGGCAGGAAAAAAGAATCATAGGTCCCGGCCATGACCGACAAATAGGCTATTCCTCTTTTCTCCAACTCCCGGGCATAGGGGGTGGTTTCCTCCGGATGAAGTCCTTCGGGCAACCACTCATCGGCCAGAAAACGGTAGCCAACCGGATAATCCCGGCCTACGGCTTCCATTACAGCCTCAACCACCTGCAGGGGAAAACGCATCCGATTCTCCAACGGTCCTCCATAGGCATCCCTTCGTTTATTGGTCCGGGGAGACAGGAATTGGACCAACAGATATCCGGTACCGCCGTGGATCTCCACGCCGTCAAACCCCGCCTCTTTCACCCGCAAAGCCCCGGTGACATAGGCCTTAATGATCCGGTCTATGTCCGACTGATCCATCTCCCTGGGCAAGACCTGATTGGTCTCTATAGCCGATGGGGCGATCTTCTCTTTTCCATAGGCATATCGGCCGGCATGATTAATTTGGAGTATAGCCAAAGCCCCTTGCTGGTGAATGGTCTTAGCCAATCCGGAAAGACCGAAAAGAAACCGTTCTTCATCAACCCTCAGGGTAAAAGGGGAACCCATGCCCAAGGGATCAATCGCAGCATTTTCTACTACAATCATGGCCGCACCTGATCCGGCCATTTCCTGGTAATGATCCAGGATCAACGAATTTACCGTTCCATCGGGGTTGGCATAGCCCAGGAACAAGGGGGCCATGGTAATCCTGTTTTTCAAAGTCAAACCCTTAAGAGCAAAAGGAGTAAAAAGGCTCGAAGATGGGGTCATAATATATTTCTCCTCCCTTAAAAAATTAGATGTCCAAAACCTGTTCGTCGATTATCGACTCAATTCCTAAAAGTAAATATGATTATAAATGGGAAACAAAAACTGATCAAGCCTAAAGGATTACCCAAAAAGAGATTTGACATGGAATTGGCTTTTATCTAATATTGAAACAGTTCATATTCTTTGATCAAACCCTTAAGTCCCCTGAGAAGGCTACAAAAGATGAAAGGGTGATTCGCCCGACGACAAACACCGACTGACAAACGGTTTTTAATTTCAAGGAGGGTTAATCCCATGAAACTCCCGAATCAACCCATGGACCTCAAAACAGAAATCATCGCCGGCCTGACGACCTTCCTGGCTATGTCATACATCATTTTTGTCAACCCTCAAATACTCAGTGTTACCGGTATGGACAAAAGTGCTTTGATTGCCGCCACCTGCCTGGCCAGTGCGATTGGCACCATCTTGGTCGGCCTTATTGCCCGCAGCCCCATTGCCATGGCCCCTGGCATGGGCTTAAATGCCTTTTTTGCTTACTCGCTGGTGGTCGGAGAAAAGATACCCTGGCCTACGGCCTTGGGTATTGTCTTTCTTTCCGGTGTGCTCTTCCTGCTCCTGACCCTTGCCGGAATACGAGCGAAATTGGTGGACGCCATCCCGAAGTCGCTCGTCTTGGCCATTTCCGTCGGAATCGGCTTATTTATAACCTTTATCGGATTAGTCAACCTCGGACTGATCGTTAAAAATGAAGCCACCTTGGTCGGAATGGGGAAATTCACCCCCACAGTCCTAATCGGTTTGATCGGTTTATTAATCATGGTCTTTCTGGAGCTCTTAAAGATCAAAGGTTCCCTGCTGATCGGAATATTCGCTTCCACCTTAATCGCTTTGATCGCCGGCAAGATTCCTTTTCCCCAGCAAATCCTGGCCATGAACATTAACCTGACCCCGATTGCCTTTAAACTGGATATTCTCGGGGCCTTGAAGTGGAGTTTTTTCGGAGCCATCTTTGCCTTGATGTTCATGGACCTTTTTGACAGTCTGGGAACGCTGGTTGCCTGCACCCACAAAGCCAAAGTGGCCGAAGATAAAAGTTATACCGGGGTCATTAATCGCCTCCTCGGTTTGGATGCCCTGGCCACGATGATCGGTGCGGTTCTGGGGACTTCCACCACCACGGCCTATATTGAATCCGGGGCAGGGATTGAAGCCGGTGGCAGGACCGGCGTCACCGCTATGGTTACCGGCCTATTGTTTTTATTAGGATTGTTTTTTGTTCCCCTTATCGGCATAGTCCCCAATTATGCCACCGCCCCTGCCCTGATCATGGTCGGCCTCTTTATGACCAAGGAAATCGTCAGGATAAATTTTGACCAGATCGAAGAAGCCTTTCCGGCGTTTATCATAATCATTATGATCGCCCTGAGCTACAGCATTAGTTCCGGATTGGCTTTGGGTTTCATATCCTTCACCTTGTTAAAGACCTTCTCGGGAAAAATCAGGGAGATTAAACCAGCCATGTGGGCCATCACCCTTCTCAGCCTTCTGTCTTTTCTTATTTAACCCGAATCTAAGGGCAGAGGTTCGAAGGGAGAGAAAGATCACTTCCCCAGAACCTTTTGCCCTTCCCCCTTTACCGCACTCTATCATTCAAAGACCCTTTTTTCTTCTTGACCCGATTAACACCCCTATTCTATACTCCCGCCATTAACAGGCTACTGAAAAAGGCCCATTTACTGCGTCGCCCTCATCCTTCGTCATTGCGACGTATTTCTTTATACGTCTCATTCCTCAGAATTTCGGACGCCTTGTATCTGGATCTTTTTGAGCAGCCTGTAAAAAATAGAGTTTTTCCGCAAACTGTTGATAAAAACTACTAAGGAGTAATTATGATTAAAGTTGGTATTATCGGCGGATCCGGTTTGGATAACCCCAAGATTCTAAAAAATGCCCAAGAAATAACGATAGCCACCCCCTATGGTTCCCCCTCATCCGTGCTGACTAAGGGCTTGATCGAAGATCGGGAGGTGGTAATAATCGCCCGCCATGGCAAGAATCACTCCATCTATCCCAGCAAGGTCAATTATCGGGCCAATATCTGGGCCTTGAAAGAGCTGGGCTGCACGCACATCCTGGCTTCGACAGCCGTCGGGTCTCTTCGGGAAGAGATCGCCCCCGGCCACCTGGTTTTCCCGGACCAGTTTATCGATCATACCCGCAAAAGAGAGACCACTTTCTTTGATGAAGATGTAGTAGTGCATACCCCCTTCTCCGAACCCTTTTGTCCCCATTTGCTGAATACCCTGGCCGCTTCCGCTGAGGGAATGGGCATCCCTTATCATCAAAAAAAAACGGTCATTACCATTGAAGGCCCGCGCTTTTCAACCCGAGCGGAAAGCCATATGTTTCGGAGCTGGAATGCCGATGTCATTAACATGAGCACCGTCCCCGAAGTCGTCCTGGCCCGGGAGAAAAAGATGCATTATGCCGTAATCGCCATGTCCACGGATTATGACTGCTGGCACGAAGAGGAGGAGCCGGTCACCTGGGAAATGATTCTCTCGACCATGAAAAAAAATGCCGAGAATGTTATCAATCTCTTCTTGGCGGTCATTCCCCAACTCAAGGAATATGAGGATATTTGTTTACAATAAAGGAGAAGAAACTCATGACCATTAAATCAAAAATACGGACCATCCCGGATCATCCGAAAAAAGGGATTATGTTCCGGGATATTACCACCTTGATCAAAGATCCGGTTGGATTCCGGCTGGTGGTCGACACCTTTACCCAGCGGTATATCAAAGGCGATAAAAACTTTGACCTTATTGTCGGGATAGAGGCCCGGGGATTCATCATCGGCGGGGCCTTGTCTTATACTCTGGGGAAAGGATTCGTACCAATCAGAAAAGTGGGCAAGCTTCCGGCAGAAGTGATGAGGCACGAGTATCAACTGGAATATGGTACGGATACCGTGGAGATTCATACCGATGCCATCGCCAAAGGAACGCGGGTGATCATCGTTGATGATTTATTAGCTACCGGAGGAACGGCCCTGGCCGCAGCCGCTTTAGTAGAAAAGCTGGGTGGAGTTGTTGTTGAAATGGCCTTTATCGTCAATCTACCCGATGTGGGAGGTCAGAAGAAATTACAGAAAAAAGGCTATCATTTTTTCAGTCTCACCGAATTCGAAGGGGACTGAGAATTTATTAAGGGTCTCAAAGTAGAACAAACATAAAGTCACTGGATTCCGGATTGAGTCCGGAATGACACCTTTTAATTGCGCGTTTATCCGTCACCCCTCTGGCGAAAGCCGGGGTCTAGAGTTTTAGCACTTTTTGAAAATAGGATATTTCGGGTCTTTAAGAAGTTCAACCCCATCTCTTTTAGAAATGGGGTTGAACTATTTCCGTTTGTTTAAAAGTCAATTCCGGATTAAAATTCTTTAAATTCCCCCTCCTCCAGAGGAATCACCTGTTCCGGTCTTACTTCTCTATGAGTGCCTAAGGGCTTCCTTTTTGCGGTCCCTTTGGCAACCGGTTTTGGAAGGGCCTTTGGCTGATGGGCGATGGCCAACCTCGTCCTCTGGGGTCCTCTCCCCATAGGCAAAGCCCTGGGCGGTTGGACACTCGGCGCATGTCCATTCCCGCCTATTACGGTGACCAAATCTTCCACATAGCCTTTCATCTGTTCGGCCTGGGCGTTTAATTCTTCAGCCGCGGAGGCCGATTCCTCGGCGCTGGCCGAGTTCTGCTGGACTACCCGGTCCATCTCGGAGATGGCCTTATTGATCTGCCCGATCCCCTGGGCCTGCTCGGTCGAAGCGGCAGCGATCTCGCCCACCAATTCAGCGACCTTTTTCGAACCACTGGCTACTCTCTCAAAAGCCTGATTGGTCTTCTCGACAATGTCCGATCCGTTTTTAATCTTTTTGACCGTGCTTTCAATCAAGTTGGACGTATTCTTGGCCGCTTCCGCCGCCCGCATGGCCAGGTTACGCACTTCATCGGCCACCACGGCAAAGCCGGCTCCGGCCTCTCCGGCCCGGGCCGCTTCTACGGCCGCATTCAGGGCCAGCAGGTTGGTCTGAAAGGCGATCTCATCGATGGTCTTGATGATCTTGCCGGTCTCTTCACTAGCTTGGGTGATCTCCTGCATCGATTGAGTCAGCTCTTTCATGGCCTGATTAGCCTCATCCACCACCTGGCCGGTGTCCCGCATCAAAGTATTGGCCTGCCCGGCATTATCGGCATTTTGTTGGGTCATGGAGGTCATCTCTTCCATAGAAGAAGAGGTCTCCTCCAGACCGGCGGCCTGTTGCGAGGCACCCTCGGCCAGGGATTGACTGGCTGAGGAGACTTGGGCTGAGGCTGAAGATACTTGATCAGCCCCTTCACCTAGTCCGGCCACCACACGATTGATCGGCCGGGTAATAGAGAGACTCGAGAAGACCCCGAGGCCAACGGCCAAAATGACACCGACAAGAGTAATAATCAGACTGACCAGAATGGCCCAGCTGGTCAAAGCGTCATTTTCTTCAGCTATCTTTTTCATGCCATCCACTTTCAGATTAAACAACTTTTCTGAATCTTCATTGACCTTGGCCGCTAATGGGGCCGCTTCTCCGTACAGTATTTTGACGGCTTCATCTTTTTGGTCTCCCTGGGCCATCGAAATGATTTTATCTCTTATAACATTGAATTTATTTAGAGTATCTTTTAAGTGATCAAAATCCTTACGGACCTGTTCCCTGCGGATGGTTTTGTCAAACTTATCCAGATGCTCCATCATTGACTTATCATGCGCTTTTATTTTGTTGATCGTTGCAGTCCCCTCCGACGAGTTCTGCAGAAACAAGTCCCTCAGATTGGCGCGAGACCGATGATACTCTAGTAATCCCTTGGCTAGCTCGGTGGTCGGTACGGCATCCCCTTTGACCAAAAGATTACTAGCATTATCAACCTTCTTCAGGTTAAAAATGCCTATATATCCCACCATACCGGCGATCAGGGCGACTATAATAAAAGCCCCGATCAGTTTCACACTTAATTTTATTTTTTTCATCACCTTATCCTCCTGGGTGTTTTTATTCTTGCCGCCTTAGAATTACAGGTCTAGATCTGAGCCTTCGCCTTGCCCCAGCACTTTATCAATATCCAATAGAATCTTGATGCCTCCGCCGGTTTTGGCCATGCCGAGGATATAGGCCGTATCCATTTGGGTCCCAAAGGCCGGGGCATCCTCGATTTCGTTATTGCGAATATTTAAAACCTCGGATACCGAATCAACCACCATACCCATCAATATCTGTCCGGTCTTGCCTTGAATTTCCACTACGACGATACAGGTTCGTTCCGTATAAGCCATCTCATCCATACCGAATTTCAACCGCAAATCGGCTACCGGGATGACCTTCCCCCGCAGATTGATCACCCCTTTGACATAGTAAGGGGTTTTGGGTACGGCGGTAATGGGCATCATACCAATGATTTCCTTAACCTTGAGAATGCCGATCCCGTACTCTTCTCCGGCCAGGGAAAAAGTCAGATATTTGCCTTCCCGGTCGGCCATCACTTTAACGGCCTGGTCAATAGTCTTGGTTAGATCATTCATTTTTGACACCTCCTTGTTATCTTTCTCTAAAATAGTAATGCGTTATTCTTTTGCCAAAATTAAGCAAAGAGAAAAATCCTGGCCTAATAAATATGATATCTTTCAATAAGAGTGCCAATCACATATTAAGATGAGATTTTCCCTTGAATATTGGTAACTATTTGGAAGCAGAACAAATTTTAATTTAAAACCAGAGGGGATTTTCTCTTCGGAGGCTTAAGATGAGGGCATTAAATATTTGGAGACAAATTCTTGACATACTTCGGTCAATGATTTGATCAGATCCACCTCCTTACCGGGCTGTTTGATAACCGGACAAAGCGTTTTGGCTCCCGGGGGCAAGTAGGACTCTTGATTGTCAAGTAACGTTTTTAACGAAAACGGCGTTTAAAGGGCAGGCTTCAATACAGTCCCAACACCCCATGCACATATCCTGAAAAACCATGGGTTGTTCGAAGGCCCCGTCGATCTGTTTCATCACCCTGTGGGTACAGGCCGCCGCCGCGGCGCAACGTCCCTCGGTAGGGTTGCAGGTCTCGGGGTTGCATCGTTCATAATTAACCCAAGCGAAGGATTTTTTAGACTGCAAAACAATTTATTCCCAAATGAACTATTATGTCTTCCTTTTTCCGGCCTATTGCTGATCGATCACTTTTTTTAAGTGGGCAAACCCCGAAGCCGCCGTCGGCCACCCGGCATAAAAGGCAATATGGGTAATCGCAGCCACGAGTTCTTCCTTGGTGAGGCCGTTTTCAAAAGCCTTTTTAAGATGAAAATCGACTTGCTCAATACGGTTCAGGGCAACTAAGCAGGTGACGGTAATCAAGCTTTTATCTCGCGGGGAGAGTTCAGGGCGTTTCCAAATGTCCCCGAAAAGAAAATCTTTGGTCAGTTTGGCAAACTCCGGTGCTATAGCCTCTAGGTCGGAGAGTACCTTTTGCTCGTTGCTTTTTTCCATCTCCTTCTCCACTTATTTATAGTATGATTTGATTTGGAATAAGAGATAAAACCCAATAATCGCTCCTAAAATCTTTGATATAGGTGATGACAGGGTTAGTAATCCGCCGATCAAATTAACGACTTGACTCCAAAACAATAACGTCCACCCGCTATATTTCCTTCCCTTCGTGCCCGGATAGGCGGCCAGCATTAATACCGACGCACCCAGGAAAATAAGCATAGCCATAAATCCTGTCCCAACCGAGGAGACTCCGGGTGCTCCGGCTAAAAAGGCCAGCGGAGAAAGGGCCGTAAGCAGTCCGAGCCCACCTAAGGCCACCAGAATACCCAGGATACCGAAAATCAAGGCAAGGACTGGGGTAATTTTAACTAACGTTTCCCGCCAGGTATCCGGTAAGGCGGGAAATTTTTCAAACAACTGTCCCACTGAATTAATAAAACCGTCGGATGATGAATTCATACTTCCCCCTTTTTCTAATTTTCGAAATATTAATCTGATTTTTCGATTTCCTTAAAAGTATAATTTAACCATAAGAGAGAATCAAGGGAAAGATAGAACAGACTTTTTTCAGAGACTTTTTTTCTCCTTGATCCAGCTTTTCCTTTGTTTTATATTAATCCCTAAAAGGAAGTTCTTATTGAAGATATAAAAGGGTTTCATGTGCCGCTGGTCTGCGGTTGAACGAAAAATAAGGAGGGTTTTATGGAGAAGAGATCGGGGAACAAACACAGCTTGACTCGCCGGGAGTTTCTCGTCGGCACCGCAGGTGTTGCCGGTATGTCCTTACTATCACGGAGCCCCCTGGCTTGGGGTCAAGAAGCCCTACCAGTGCTACCCGGCTATACGCCAGGAATTACAGGGTATTGGGTTCCAAAGGGCGAACACGAGAAATCCTTTGCTCTGGTAAAAAAGATGATCGATGCCACGACCAATTTTTCATGGCTTTCCCGAGGAGACCGTGTCCTCATCAAACTTTCAATGAACTCGGGCTTTGACTATCCCCGGAACACCGATCCCTGGCTCCTCGATTCTCTGATTCGAATCCTGCAAGAAAAGGGGGCTAAGGTTGTGGTGGGCGATTCTTCCGGTTGCGGCCATGTGCGCTGGACCCCTACCGAAAAGAAGGGATCATCAAGGGCCCTCTGTGAAAAAAACGGACTGCTGAAAGTCATCAACCAGAATGGGGCGACACCCGTTTTCTTCGAGGAGAAAGGCTACGATTCATTTCTGGAGACGGTTCCAACCGGAGTCCATCACTGGGAAAAACCAATGTACATCACCTCGGCGGTCAAGGAGGTGGACCACATTATCTTCGTTCCCCGCGTCTCCTCCCATGTTTTAGCCGAATTCACCGGAGCCCTCAAGATAGGCGTCGGGTTTCTCCGGGAGGACAGTCGATTTGCCTTCCATGCCTCAGGCGCTGATTTCGCCCCCATGTTTGAAGAAATCAATTACGTACCCGAATTAGGGCCCAAGATCCGCTTGGCCGTCTCTTCAGCGAGGGCCATACCAAGCCTCATCGGGCCTGATGTCGGCTTTATAGCTGCACCAAACCACGGACTCATCTTTGCCTCAACCGACCTGCTTGCCCACGATTTATTGAGCTATGCCCTGATCAAATGGGCGCGGGAGTTCCTGACCCCTGCCGAGGACCACGCCAAAGATGGTGTAGTGACGAAGGCTCGCGCTACGCGGAACAAGAATTTCCTGAAGAACAACTGGAAGCCGCCCGAAGGAACGGAAATTAAGGATTTGGTCTACTTTCAGGCGGGCGACACGGGAACGATCTATGACCATCCCGCCCTGGTGAATTTCATGAAACGTAAGGGAGGCCGCCCTGCAAAAATCAACTTTGAACAGTTGACCGCCAACCCGGAGGTCGCCGTAGTGGATTACCTGAAGAAGGAGATCAAGGCCTAATTGCAAATTGGCCCTACTGTCTCGAAAAGTAGAAGTTAACATCCAGATTTAATTAAAGTCAAGGGAGGGCTGAGGAATAAGTTTAAGGAATAAACTTCCGCTCATTGGTCAGATATCGAAGGCAGGGTTAGAAATATCCCTGCCTTTTTTATACCCATTTCAGTCAAAAATCATTAACTTTTCAATCTTACCCACACACAGTTTTTGAAGAGAATTTGCGTTTTAATGAACTACCCCGCAGCAAGCTACGGGGGTATCAAGCCCTCTTTGATGTCATTGGACTTGATCCGGATTCCAGGATCTTTCTGGACCCCGGCTTAGGACGCAGCAAGCTGCGGGGCATTAACCCCAAAAGAGATTAAAAATGGCTGAAATATATCCTTTTTGTCTTTTCAGAGATTCCATCAACCTCTAAAATTGATCCCAAAACAGCTCGAAATCATCTAATTCTTATAGGCTTAGCAAAACCGGGGTGGACAAACTGACCATCCACTTAATAAACCAAAAAATAGTTGTATAATACAACTATGAAACCAATCGATAAACAGCCGGATTATACCTTGGAAGATTCTTTGGGCTATTGGGTCAATCGAGTCTCCCGAACAATTCGACAGTATCTGAACCAGGAATTAAAGCGTCTAAACTTTAAGGTAACCGGCGAGCAATTTGCCGTTCTGGTTCACCTCTGGAACCAGGAAGGACGGACCCAACAGGAACTCGGCCAAGAGCTGACTAAAGAAAAAACCACCATGACCCGAATGTTGAACGGATTGGAGGCCCTGGGTCTGATCCAACGGCATTCCGATCCTCTGGACGGACGAATCCGCCGGATCCATTTAACCACCAAGGGTCAAAAGACCATGAAAAAGCTGACCGCCCTGGCCGGAGAGGTTCTGAAGACAGCCCAGATTGAGGTCGTCCCCTCCGATTTGCTGACCTGTAAAAAAGTTCTGCAGCGGGTCCACCAGACCGTGGCCTTGAAGCTTGCTGTTTAGGTGCCTCCAATAGAAAGGCGGGAAAAGGAATAGGATGTCCCGAGAATTTCAGTCAATCGAGTAAAGGCCTTCGGTGATGGTGTTTTGGCCAACGTTATCACCTTAATGGAGGATTAAAATGCCTGAAAAAAAGATACGGATTTTGATCGTTGTGGCCAATCCGGCTGTTTCGACGACTACCGGATGGCCGGTGGGATTTTGGGCTTCAGAGCTGATCCATCCTTAATGACGCTTTTGTTAAAAAGGGCTATGCAGTAACCATTGCCAGCCCGAAAGGCGGACGGGTTGAACTCGACGCCTATTCCGATCCCCGGGATGCGAGTGGGTACTCAAAAGATGACACCTTAAGTTTAGAGTATCTTAACCGTCGGGAATTTGCGGCCCTCTTGGAGAAGACCGCAAAAGTTTCCGATATGCAGGTTAACGATTTCGACGCCATTGTTGTAGTCGGAGGGCAATCGCCTATGTTTACCTTTAAAGAGGCGGTTGACCTTCAAGCGTTCTTCATTGATTTCTTCAAATCAGGCAAGGTCTCGGCGGCACTCTGCCACGGCACCAGCCTCTTGTTGTATCTCAAGAACCCGGAAGGGACTCCCTTTGTCCAGGGTCGGTCTATGACGGGGTTTGCCAACAGCGAAGAGGATTACGCCGACCAAGCCGTCGGGCAGAAATTAATGCCCTTCCGAATTGAAGATGAAGCCAAGAAATTGGGTGCCCGGTTTTCCACCAAACCAGCCTTTCAGCCTTATGCCGTAAGAGACGAAAACCTCATTACCGGGCAACAACAACATAGCGGCTCTGAAGTCGCCCGGTTACTCATTGAAGCGTTAGAAGAGTCTTAGATAAAGAAGGAGATAAACATATTATATCGTAATTTTGGAGAAAGTGGTTTTCCCCAGTCTACCTTATTTGCCCGTGTTTTGCTTAGCTGGCATATATTGAGTTAACAGACGATCTCTAAGGAGCAAGGTAATGAGAAATATTCACCGAAAAGACCCCTGGACTCTAGCCGTTATGATTGTTACCTTTATACTTTTTGTTGGATCTCGGTCGACAAAAGGCTTTACCCACGATCTTTTATTGGAATCGGGCGTGTTCCTGATTTCGGTAAAGTTGATGATAATGGCTTATAAGAATAGAATATCGGCAGATGAGATTCAAAATCAGTTGCACGAAATAAGGATGATGATAGAGAAGCAAGCCAAATCAAATTAAGCCAAAAAATCATAGTAAAATAAGCTAAGCACGGAGAGGACTGACCACGGCCGAAAGGCTAACGAATAGTCTGCCGGATTTAATGTTCAAAAAAATCTAAATAAACAAGGAGGGAAAATGGAAAGGATCAAAATTGATAACGGTGCCGCTTTTTTATACCCTATGCCCATGGTTTTGGTAGGCTCAGTGGTTGAAGGAAAAGCCAACTTTATGGCGGTCGGCTGGGTTTCCAGAGTCAATTTCAAACCGCCTTTGGTGGGCATAGCCTTAGGACCGCACCATACCAATAAGGGCATTGAGGAAAACAGACAATTCAGCATCAATATTCCTGATGTTTCCTTAATGGAGAAAACGGATTATTGCGGACTGGTCTCCGGAAGCCATACGGACAAGTCCGATCTTTTCACTGTTTTTTATGGGGACTTGGACAAGGCCCCGTTGATTGAGCAATGTCCGGTTTCTATGTCCTTGTCTTTGTTTGAGGCCATTAAACTCCCCTTTAATACCCTCCACATCGGGGAGCCGAAGGAGGTCTTTACCCAAGAAAAATATCTGACCAATAGCATACTCGATGTCAAAAAAGTTAACCCTTTCACTTTGACCATGCCCGACAATCAGTATTGGTCTGTTGGAGAAAATCTCGGAAAGGCTTGGAGTATTGGGAAAAGTTTAAAAAATAAATAGTACAGAAGATGAGATGCCTTCATTTTGACCCAAACGGGAATAATATTTCGCAAGGTATTATGGTACGGCCTGAAAAGAAGGCTACTTATTAATCCTGATCAACCATGATTAACTCAGCCGTCTCAAAACCCAAGGCATCGGCCGTCAAGACGAGAGCCTTTTTTATCGTTTCATTCATTTGGGCTTCTCTGGACAGGATCCATAAATAGGATTTGTTCGGTCCGCAGACCAGGGCATACTGATAATGGTCCTGATCCAGCTCGATGATGATGTACGACCCATAAAAGGGTCCAAAGAAAGAGACTTTCAGGAAACCCTGATTGGGGCTATTCACAAAATAGGCCATCCCCTCCGCATGCTTCCAAGAGCGGTCCTTGGACGAATACCCCCGGTTTACTACCTTGACACCGCCGTCATCCCGCAAACTGTATTCCGCCGTCACCCGGCTTAAGCCCCGTTCAAAGGAATGATCCAATCTGGCAATCTCATACCATTTCCCCAGGTATCTCTCCAGCTTGAAATTTTCCACCGGTTTGACGTTATTGGGAATTCCCGTGCACCCCATAAGCAAAAGACCCGTCAGCATCGAGAGTATCTTTATCATCATCTATGGCCTGTCCTTTGCCTCGGCTTCCTGGAAGTGATCAATGACCACCAAATCCTCGATGACTAATTGAAACAGCGCACACTCCGGAGACCGGACAAAAGCCTCCAGTTCGGGATGTTTTTTGAGGTACAAGGGCATGAGCGCCTCTTTGTCCCTTTCTCCAATTTCGATGGCCCGGCCAAGGCCGGTTACCGCCATGGTCTGCCGGAATAGATCCCTTTCCGAAGATCGATTGTCGATCAGGAAAGATACCCCCGGAGAGTTGACCATATTGTTATATTTTCTGGTTCCCTTTTGGGTCGCTACGATCAAAGAACCGAGATCCTCCGTCAGGGCAAAGGCCATAAGGCTGAGATAAGGGTTGTTCGGTTCCTGAGTAGCCAAAACCGCCAACTTCTGGGTCTGGAAAAAATCACTAAGCCGGGTTTCCGGTAAGATTTGCAGACTCAAGACATGCCCCTCCTTTTTCATAATTTTAGTCATTTTAGGCCATCTGCACATAATAATCAATCCCTATCGATCGAGTCTTTTCAGCCATTTTTTTTAAAGGCCCAACACTGGGTCGGTTGATAAAATTGAATTTAATCTTATCTTGAAAATAAAAATCGCGTTAACCCGCCCATTCTTTGGGGCCACGAGCCGGGTTCACTTCCCCTAAAGTGTGCCCGGTTTTTTTTAGGAGTGAAACCATGAAAGAAGAATTAATCGAAATGGAGAGGAACGTAAGTTACCAAGACCCCTTATGGCCTGAGGATGCCTTTTCCAGACAGGATGAGACTAATGATAGGTTTTTTTATTCCAGAGACCGTCTGGTGAATCATGTCGATTCATTGGCCCTGGAGAGGATTGAATCCTTTATCAATCAATTGATTCCGGCAGGTCAGCCGGCGGTCTTGGACTTGATGGCCAGTTGGGATTCCCATTGGCCGAAGGGCCGCCCCCCCTTAAAGATGGTCGGTCTGGGTTTGAATGAAACGGAATCAAAACAAAACAACCTATTGAGCGGGTATATCCTCCATGATCTTAATCAAAATCCTCTGCTCCCTTTTCCAGATGAGACCTTTGACTTCGTGTTAAATACGGTCTCGGTGGATTATTTAACCAAACCTATTGAGGTTTTTAAAGAGGTGGGGCGGATCCTTAAGCCCGGAGGATTATTTTTAGTCATCTTCTCCAATCGCTTCTTTCCTCCAAAGGTCGTAAAAATATGGCGGGAGTCCAATGAAGAGGAACGCCTCCTGTTGGTAGAGGATTACTTTAACCTGGCCGGAGGGTTTCATAAACCCCGGATCTGGATATCCAAAGGCGGAGCACGGCCGAAGGATGACAAATATTTCAAACTTGGAATTCCAGGAGACTCTATCTATGCCGTATTTGCTGAAAAAAAAGCGAAAGACCTGGCCCCCTCAAAGACCTTCCATTTAACTCCGGTTCGACACATAGAGAAAGAGGAAAAAGAAATAAAAGAGAAAATCAAGGCTATTAAAGAAACGTTGCAATGCCCTTATTGCGGGGAAAGAATGAAAAAATGGGCGATCCCCCAGGGTCCCTTCACCGAATGGGATAATGAGTTTATGTATATCTGTTTTAATGATGCCTGCCCCTATTTGATCAGGGGATGGGAAGTCATGGCTGGTCAGGGTAACCGGGGCATCTCCTATCGCTGCATGTATTATCCGGAAAAAGAGGTCTGCACCCCTGTCCCGATTTTTTCCCTTCAAGCCCTTCGAGAAAGTATTGTTGAGGAATAAATCGGTTTTGTTATAATAAGAAAATCCATTAGGGATCCCAGGGGGGCCGAATTATCTCGGTTCCTATTGGAGGAGGTGACTTCTCAATCCATCCTGAACGCCTGCGTTTTCTGAAAAATGTACCCTGGAAGGATGGTCCAATCATCTATTGGATGAGCCGGGACCAGAGAGTCCGGGACAATTGGGCCCTCTGGTATGCCCAGCAAACAGCCCTGGAAAAGCAGAGCCCCCTTCTGGTGGTTTTTGGCCTTATGCCGGCCTTCTTAGGCGCCGGGCTCCGGCAATACGGCTTCATGCTCAAAGGACTGGAAGAAGTCGCAAAAACATTAGAGCTGAAACACATCCCCTTCTATTGTTTAACCGGCAACCCTCGGGATGTGCTCCCGCCCTGGATCAGGGCCATGAAAGGCGGCTGCCTGATAACCGACTTTGATCCCCTGCGCATCAAGCGCACGGCCAAAGAAGAGGTGGCCAAAGTCATCGAAATTCCTTTTCTGGAAGTGGATGCTCACAACATCGTTCCCTGCTGGGCGGCCTCACCGAAATTGGAGTTCGGGGCCTATACCCTGCGGCCCAAAATCCATCGGGTCCTGGACGAGTTCCTGGAAAAAATTCCTCAGATCACCAAACATCCCTATACCCGGCCGGAGAAGAAGGCAGGAACCGATTGGCCGGCCATCCCGAAAAAACTGAAGGCCGATTCTTCCATCCCAGAAGTGGACTGGCTGAAACCCGGAGAAAAAGCGGCTCAAAGATCCCTTGATTTCTTTTTGAAAAACAAACTGGCGGCCTATAAGGATACCCGCAACGATCCCGTTCAAAATGGACAATCCGGACTATCCCCCTATCTCCATTTCGGTCAAATATCGGCCCAACGCATTGCCCTGGAAGTCCGGAAAAAATCTCCGGACTCCGAGTTCTCAAAGGCTTTTCTGGAAGAAATGATCATCCGCCGGGAGCTTTCGGATAATTTCTGCTTCTACCAGCCGAATTATGACCGTTTTGAAGGCTTCCCGGCCTGGGCCCAAAAAACCCTCAACGCACACCGCCGGGACCCTCGGGAGTATCGTTATACCCTGGAACAGTTTGAACAGGCCATAACCCATGATCCCCTGTGGAATGCCGCCCAAAGGGAACTGGTCCGCAAAGGAAAGATGCATGGCTATATGCGCATGTACTGGGCCAAAAAGATTCTGGAATGGAGCCCCTCTCCGGAATTGGCCTTGAGGGTTGCCATCTCCTTGAATGATCGCTATGAACTGGATGGGCGGGACCCGAACGGCTATACCGGCATTGCCTGGAGTATCGGCGGGGTCCACGACCGGGCCTGGGGAGAGCGGCCCGTTTTCGGAAAAATTCGCTATATGAGTTACCGGGGTATGCAATCAAAATTTGATATCCAGGCCTATATCAAGCTAAACGCTTAGGAGGCCCCATGTCATTCAAAATCACTTTAGGAATCAGCGCCTGCTTACTGGGAGAAAAGGTTCGTTATAACGGCGGCCATCAGGCCGACCGGTTCATCATTGAGACCCTGGGCAATTACGTCGATTTTGTCCCTGTCTGCCCGGAAACGGAATGCGGCCTGGGCGTACCCCGGGAGGCTATGCATTTGAGCGGTGATTGGGAAAACCCTCGCTTGATCACCATCCATTCCAAAATGGATTATACGGACCGAATGCTCCAATGGTCTCATAGTCGGGTAAATGAACTGAGGAAGATGGATCTGTGCGGATTTATTTTTAAGAGTAATTCTCCCAGCAGCGGGATGGAGCGGGTCAAGGTGTATAATGAAAACGGTATTCCAGTTAAAAAAGGAATCGGTCTCTTCGCCCGGGAATTTATGGCCCGGTTTCCCTTGATGCCGGTGGAAGACGAAGGGCGGCTTCATGATCCGAAGCTGAGGGAAAATTTTATTGAACGGATATTTGCTTTAAAACGATGGCGGGAAATGGCGGCCTCCAAACCGAAGCTGCGGGACCTGGTCGACTTTCATACTCAGCACAAATATCTGATTTTATCCCATAGCCGGCCCCATTACCAAAAATTGGGGCAATTGGTTGCTCAAACCGACCCCCTGCCCCTGGCCGAACGATTGGCCGCTTACCAGGCCATCTTCCTGGAGGGCCTTAAAATCAAAACGACCCCCGCAAAACAGGCCGATGTGCTCCTGCATCTCCTGGGATATTTCAAAAAAGACCTTTCCGCCGACGAAAAGCAGGAAATGCTGGAATGGATCAATAACTTTAAACTGGAGCTGGTCCCTCTGATCGTTCCCTTAACCCTGTTGCAGCATTATGTGCGCAAGTATGATCAGCCCTATTTAAAAAAACAAACCTATTTGAATCCCCATCCCCTGGAATTAAAATTACGCAATCATGTTTAACGGCCTTAAGCGATTCCAGTATTCTGTTTTAATAAACTACTCCGCAGCAAGCTACGGGGTATCAAGCACTCTTCGATGTCATTCCGGGCTGGATCCGGTTCACGAATGTGAACCTCCTTCTTAGTTCGGCAAAGCCGACCGACCGGAATCCATGATCTTTCTGGCCCCGGCTTTCGCCGGGGTGACGGTTTTCGCAGCAAGCTCCGGAGAATTACCGGCTCATTAGAAGATGCCAGACCAGCAGGAATAGTGCGCTCCACCAGCCCAGGAAGGATAGGATAAAACCGAGGGTGATTTTGATTTGCCAGGAAGCAGGCAGCAATTCACTCGCCCGTCCCTCTTTTTCCCTTTGGATTAAAAAAGGGCTGACCCGAAAGCTCAGGAACAGGCCATTGATGACCAGGACCAAGCCGATGATCGCCTGATAAAGGGGGATGCCGGACCATCCTATTTTTCGATAGGTAATCAACCCGCCGACAATGGTCAGCAGTAAACCGGTCCAGATAAGGGGTTTGGTCACTTTATGGGTGCGTGTGGTCGCCTCCGTCCAGTAAGGGGACTTACGCCCCAGAAAGCCGTGGAGATCAATTACGGTAATGGCTCCCAGTCCGATGATAAATCCGACCAGAAAAATATAGAGACCGATAATATCCATCCATGGAATGGCCTGCATTGTTCAAATCCCCCTTTTCTTCTTTAAATGAGGAAGGACCGCGTCCTCACCTTTCGAATCGTGACCATATTTGAGAATTTGTATCATTTTAGCTGTTTGAAAAAAGATTGTTAAATCCCTCCCGACCTCCCTTTTTCAAAGGGCGGAGAAAGACTTCCCCTTTGGAAAAGGGGGATGGAGGGGGATTTGGCCCTTCCGATGACGAAAGTGATTCAATGCTGAACTTTCTTCCAATGCACTAAACTAGTCCGAGAATTTTTTTTGACAATAATACCGGACCATAACAAAATAACCGTGAAATTATCTCCAAAACGACAACAATAACGCCGAAACAAAAAGCAGGAGGTTGCAGATGAAGCTAAGTGACTATTTTGAAAAAGCCACAGGATATGGTGTGCTGGCCACGGCAGATGGAACCAGCGAAGTCGGTGTGGCCGTCTATTCCCGGCCCCACTTTATTGAGGAAGATATAGTGGCCTATATCATGACCGACCGCCAGGCCTACAGCAACTTACAGACCAATCCCCATGCCGCCTATATTTTCATAGAATCGGGAGAAAAATACAAGGGCAAAAGACTCTACCTGACTAAAATCAAGGAAGAGACCGATCCCGAGGCCATCAACCGGATTCGAAGGCGGACACCGCCTGAAACCAAAGGGGATCCGAAGAGCGAAAAACGCTTTCTGGTCTCTTTCAAGATCAACAAGGTCCTCCTCCTGGTGGGGGAGAAGGAATAAGGGATGGAGGAGCATTACCCGGACCATCACCGTTCCAGGCATCGGGCGTTCTTAACCAACTTGGGGGTTAACAGGCCCCTTTCTAAAAAAATTTGGCTCCTCTTTAGGAACAATCTGAAAAAGATTTTGACTCTCAGTTCTTGTTGCGGCCATCATGGGGAACCGGGATGCTGACAAAGCGATGATTCTCTCACCGGTCGGTAAGAAATTTCAGTTCAGGAAAAAAGGCCTAAAGACAGATAATAGGTTACAGCAAAAATCCCGTGAAGGATCAGTTGTTCCAGCCAGGAATAAGGGCTCGATTTTCTTCCGAGGACTCCCTGACCGGCAATGGGAAGGGCCATAAAGAGCATGGAGAGCCAAAGGAAGCCGGTATAGATACTGATAGGAATGAATGACCGAACCACTACGGGATCGAGTCCCAGGAAGGCCGCTCCGGCCATATAAAATCCACCAAAAAGTGCGCTGGTGAGGAGATGAATGCCAAGACCGGCACCGGATATGATTGCGGAGGACGGCTGCCTCTTAAGCACCCGGAAGAAAAATGACCCATCGATGATAATAAGGCTGGAATGGAAGAGCCCGACACGGAATAGGATATGAGAGAAAAGGCCCATAAGGGCGCCGGAAAGGGCCCCCGCCAAAAGACCGGTCAACAATGAATGCATATCTCTCCTTTTTAGTTCATGGCCTTCGGATTGGGAGAAGGATTATTTATTCCCACAAATATGAAAATGGCGGAGATGGTTTTCAGGTCTTAATGTCGAATTCCTTTCAAAAAGCTTGTGTGCTCCATTAACAAAAAATCGGAATAAAGAGTATCCTGCCGGCCCCATCGGTCTTGGAAAAAGAACGGCAGAAGGATGAACGTCATCAGCCCGGCAGACTCAGACGGACCGGCAGTTCCACCTGCTTATTGCCCCGTTGGACCGAGAGCGTCACGGTCTCGCCGGCCTGATGCTGCTCCAGGGCGGTCAGCAGTTCGTCGAAGGTCGTAATCGGTTTGCCGTTCAAGGCCACGATGATATCACCGATCACCAGGCTGCCGTCCTGATCCCGCCGGAAGGGCCGGAGACCCGCCTTTTGGGCCGGACTATCCGGAAGTACCCCGATCACCGCAATCCCTTTGGGCAGACCGAGGGATTCCTGAAAGGACTTGGCGGCTGCCTGGATGCCGAGGGCCGGACGGATGAATTTTCCGTCTCGGATCAGCCGCGGTACGATGCGATTCACCTCGTCCACCGGCAGGGCGAAGCCGATACCGGCATAGGCCCCCGAGGGGCTGTAGATGGCCGTGTTGACGCCGATCAGGCGGCCGGCTGAGTCCAGCAACGGTCCCCCGGAATTGCCGGGATTGATGGCGGCATCGGTCTGGATCACACCCCGGATCGGCCGATTGGTTACCGACTCGATTTCCCGGTTCAGGGCGCTGATGATGCCGCTGGTCAAGGTCTGGTCCAGGCCGAAGGGATTACCGATGGCATAGACTTTCTGCCCGACCTGCAGCTCCCGGCTGCCCCCGACCGCAATGGGTTTGAGTTTTTCCTTCGGGGCATCAATCCTAAGGACGGCCAGGTCCCGGTCCGGGAAAACGCCGACCAGGACGGCTTTCCAGTTGGTTTGGTCGGCCAGGGTGATTCGGGCCGACTGGGCGCCTTGAATGACATGAAAGTTGGTCACCACATGTCCCCGGTCGTCCCAGATGAAGCCGGAACCCGTACCACGGGGGATTTGCATAATGTTCAGGGAAAAAAAATCCCGAGCCAGGGCCAGGGTGGTGATGTGCACCACCGAGGGTGAAACGGCTTTAAAAACAGCGATGTTGTTCTGTTCGTCTTCAGCCAGGGACCCTCGGGCCGTCACCGAACGGGACACGGCGTCCTTTTCCCGCAGGTCCTTTCGGCTGACCAGGCTATCCCAAGGTTTGAACCACCATAGGCCAACCAGAACAAGAATAATAATAAGCAGGCCGGTGCCGGCTGCTCCTTTCTGGTTATGGCTTTGCCTCATCCCTACCGAGTCTTCGTTCATATTTTCAGATTTCATAAATAAGTTCCCAAAGGATGATTTCTTTCGTTGGACATCAGGAAGCCGGTCTTAACCTGTCGGCCAATCTGAGGCTCTTGATTCTCCAGAAATCGGTTTTGTGATTGGTTGTCAGGGTCAGGTTTAGGATCATCCGATCAGCAGATCATCTCCTTGGATACTCTGGGTTGACTGATAGGTTTTGATCCAGCCGTCATGGCCGGAGGTCCTTTAAAAAATAACAAATTGTACTTAATTGGTGGCAGAATTATAAGATACGCTAAAGAATACCGTCAAGGAGAAAAACAGTTCCACCATTAGGTAACAAAGGGATTTTGGGAGGGCAAGGATTTTTTCCGAACAGGGCAACCCGTCCGAACCTTTTCGGCAATCTAAACAATAAGGGGTTATCCGTTTTCGGATAACCCCTTGTATTTCTGGTCGGGACGACTGGATTTGAACCAGCGGCCCCCTGAACCCCATTCAGGTGCGCTACCAGACTGCGCTACGTCCCGATGAGTTTTTTTCTACCATTTTAAGGTAAGTCTGTCAAGTTTTCCCGGATTATTTTTTTCCGCAATAGGGGCAGGCCTTCCAGGAATCCTGAAGGCGTTGACCGCAATCCGAACACTTCCGAATCAAGGTTTGAGAGCAATTAGGACAGGAGACAAAAAAATGTTCCACCGGGTGCAGACAGGTCGGACAAAAGCGGGCCCCCGCTTCATAGGGGATAACCCGCATCATCTCTTCCAGATTGACCAGACCGGCCCTGGCCTTCTGGAGACCGCAGTTGAGTAAAGTCTCCATCCCTTCCCGAATAGCCAGATGACGCATTTCCGTTTCCGGGACCTTTCGAAGAATGGCCTCTCTGAGCACCGGGGTTATGGTCAAAAGTTCAAAGACACCTTCCCGCCCACTATATCCTTCTCCCCGGCAGTCGGGACAACCCTCTCCTTGATAAAAAAAATCCCCTGGAGGGATGGATAAACGATATCGCTCCAACATCTTTGGATCGGGGAGGTAGGGCTTTCGACAATGAGGACAATTTCTACGAATGAGCCTTTGCGATAAAATCCCTAACAAACATGAAGAAAGGACATAGGGCTCCAGGCCAAGGTTATGGAGACGGGTAAGCGTGGAAACGGCATCGTTGGTATGGAGCGTACTCAGCACCAAATGACCGGTGAAGGCCGCCCTCAAGGCGATCTGGGCCGTTTCTTCATCTCGAATTTCTCCCACCAGAATAACATCCGGATCCTGCCTGAGAATGGAGCGCAGGGTCTGGGCAAAGGTCAATCCCACCTTTTCATAAACTTGAACCTGATTGATTCCTGCCAGGCTGTACTCAATAGGATCTTCCACAGTGATAATATTGATCCCTTGGCGTTGAATGGTCTGGAGGAGAGAATAGAGGGTAGTGGTCTTGCCGCTGCCCGTAGGTCCGACAACCAAAATCAGACCCTGGGGTCGTTCAACCATCGTTGAAAGGATGTCCAATTGGACCGGAGGAAGCCCCAGCTGTTCTAATCCCAGATAGGATTGTTGACTGTCCAGAAGACGCACCACGAGCTTCTCGCCCCACATGGTTGGGATAAAGGAGGTCCGGAGGTCAAGAACTTTTCCCTGAACCTGCACGCGAAAACTTCCATCTTGGGGAACCCTCTTTTCACTAATATCCAAATTGCAGCTGATCTTATAACGGGAGATTAAGGATTCCAAAACCGGCCGGGGGAAAATAGGGCCCTTTTGCAGACAACCGTCAACGCGAAAGCGGATCTGGACCGACTTTTCAAAAGGCTCGACATGGATATCGCTGGCCCCCAACCGGAAGGCCTCCTCTAATAATTCCTTTTGCATGAGAACAGCCGGGGCTTGCTCCGATAAAGGAGAAATCTTATCCAAAAGGACTTCCTTTTTAACCAAACCGATATGTTGTCTGGCGGTGATATGCATTGCTCTTCTCCCTTCATTCTAATTGGCCCTCATTCCGTTTACTTTTTCTCCTAATGGTCTAAAAAGCAAAGTCTGTGCCAGGCTAGGAACCTTTTTTTAAAAGGGGCCCTTTGGGTAAAAACCAACCCCCCAAAGCCTTTAAGGCAATAAACCAGTGTTTTTTTAAAAAAGCTTAAACAGAGTTCTTAATTAAATTAGGAGAGAAACGAAACCGGGATTATCAATCGGTGTAACCAACTTTCTCGGTTATCGAAAGAATCAGAAAAGGAAATTATTCCTGACTACAGAGTTATTCTTAACGATCAACTCAAACGCCTTTACAGCTTCCAGGCCAGCCTTTTCTCCAGCCGACGGGAAAGGCTGGTAAAAGTAAAACACATGACAAAATAAACGGCTGCGATAAACATGAAAATTTCGGTGGGATAGATGATGGTACGGTTATTGATCTGAGTAGCCACCTGGGTCAATTCTGAAACGCCGACAATAAAAGCCAGGGAGGTGTCCTTGATCAACGAAACAAATTGATTGACAAAGGATGGGATCATATTCCGAAGACCTTGCGGTAGAACAATAAAGAGCATGACTTGCCGGGGAGACAATCCCGTGGAGAGGGCCGCTTCGGTTTGTCCTTTAGGTACACTTTCCACTCCGGCCTTGACAATTTGAGACATATAGGCGGAGGTGAATAAGGTCAAGGCCAGGATGACCGTCCAATTCTCTGCAACGGTCCTTCCCAGAAAAGCCGGAAGGAGAAAATACATCCAAAAGATAACCATGATGAGCGGAATCCCTCGAATAGCATTGACCAGGGCCAGGGAAAGATATTTTAGCGGCTTATAAGAAGAGACGTTCATCATGCCCAGTATGATTCCCCCTATAAAAGAAAGGAGGCAAGCCACCAGGGCCAGGTATAAAGTCAGGGCAATTCCTCCCAGAGGTCCATGAGGAAAACGCCCCACCAGAAAGTAGGTCATATTAGTCCAGATAACCGTGCAATCAAAATCAACCGACATGCTAATGGACCTTTAGGGGAAAGAGTGCTTTCCGGCTGTAAAGAGTGACCAGCCCAGCAATGATTGAAGAAATGGCCAGATAAACCAGGGTAGCCGCCGTAAAGGCTTCCAACCCTTTAAAAGTATAGCTCTCGATCTGTCGGGCCTGATAGGTCAAGTCCATAACCCCGATGGTCATAGCCAATGAAGAATTCTTGGTCAGGTTCAAAAACTGATTGATCAGCGGGGGAACGGTTAGACGCACTGCCTGGGGCAAAATAACAAACCGGAGAGACTGAAGATAAGAAAAGCCGGAACTCTGGGCCGCCTCCATCTGGGCTTTGGGGATAGCCCGGATACCGGATCGAATATCCTCAGCAATAAAAGCGGAGGTATAAATGGCCAAGGCTATGACGGCGGCGGCAAATTCGAAATTAAGGTCATTCAGCCAGGTATTGACCGCCTCCGGGAGCACTTTATAGGACCCGAAGTACCAAAAAAAAATCTGGACGAGTAAAGGGGTATTCCGGAAAAATTCCAGGTACCCTACGGCAAACCAGCGTAAGGGACGAAAAGGGCTCATCTTCATCACGGCTAGGACAAGCCCCAGAAGAAAAGCCAGGACCATGGAGATCAGGGAGAGCTGTATCGTTATGGTCAGGCCCGAGACCAGCCACTCCATATATTTTCCTGAAGTTATGACCGACCAATCAAACTGGTATTTAAGCAAACCTGCAATTCCTCTTATTGGCCCCCAGTCACTCGATTGCTTTCGCTTATTTTAAAAGTCCCCCTGCTCAATGGGACGATCGAGTCGGGGCCGAACCATTTATCAAAAATCTGCTTGGCTTCACCGCTCTTCTCCATTTCCACCAGGGTCTTATTCACAAATTGGACGAAGTTCTTATCTCCTTTGCGCATACCCAGACCATAAGGCTCCTCGGAAATCTGAATATCGGGGATTTCGAACTTCTCTTTTTGAGGGGCCCGAGCAAGTAGGTTGGCCAGAATAGAAGCATCGGTGGTTATGGCAAAAATCTTTCCCTGCTGTAAAGCCAGGAAGGCTTGTGGATAATCATCAAAAGAAAGGATGGTGGCCTTAGGCAGGGCCTTGGCGGCATTCTGTTCCGAGGTGGATCCCTTGGCCGTTCCGATCCGTTTCCCATCCAGATCGGAGAGCTTTTTTACCGTTCCCTTTTTTATCAGGAACTTCTGGCCGGTAAAGAAATAGGTCACACTGAAATCGATCTGTTTAGCCCTTTCGGCTGTGGCCGTCATAGTGGCGGCAATGATATCAATATGGCCTTCGGTCAATTGAGGCATGCGGCTGGCCGAGGTAACCGGTTTCAGTTCTAGTCTAACGCCCAGTTTATTAGCGATAGCCCTTACAAAATCCACGTCATAACCGATAATTTCCCGGGTCTTCTCCTCGACAAAACCGAAGCCGGGAGTTGAATCCTTCACCCCGGCAACCAAAACCCCTTTTTTCTTGACCATCTCAAGGGTGTCGGCGGCGGATGATGTTCCGACGGTACCGACGAATAAAATAAGAACCGTAGTCAGGAATAGCCACTTTTTCATTTCTCCACACCTTGTTTAAATTGCCCTTTTAAGAATTTAAAATTTTTTTACCCTCGTCCCGGTGACAAGACCTCTTTCAGGAACTGCTGCGTCCTTGGGTGCTTTGGATTAGCAAAAAATTCGGCTGGGTCAGCCTCTTCCAGAATAGTCCCTTTATCCATAAAAACCACTTTATGGGCCACTTCCTGGGCAAAGCCCATTTCGTGGGTAACCACAATCATGGTTAAACCCGATTTGGCCAGGTTCTGCATCACCACTAGCACTTCCCCGATCATCTCCGGATCAAGGGCCGAGGTAGGCTCATCAAAAAGCATGATTTTAGGCTTCATGGCCAGGGCTCGAGCCATGGCCACTCTCTGCTGCTGACCTCCGGATAATTGAGCAGGATAGGAATTAATCTTATCAAGAAGACCGACTCGCTCCAAAAGTGACCTAGCCAGCTCTTCCGCTTCAAGGACCGACATCTTCCGGACCTTTATCGGCGCAAGCGTAATATTCTTTAAGACGGAAAGATGGGGATAAAGATTGAACTGCTGAAAGACGAAACCGATTTCAGCCCGCAGTTTAAGGAGGTCTGCTTTGGGATCGGAGAGATCCATCCCATCCACGATCAGGGTTCCCCGGTCGATGGGTTCCAGCCTGTTTATGGTCCTGATCAAAGTCGACTTTCCGGAACCGGAGGGACCGCAAATGACCAAGACTTCTCCCGGATCAACCCGAAGATGCACATCATTTAGAACATGTAGGGTTTTGAACCATTTATGAACGCCTTGAAACGTAATCATGCCTTATCTCGCAAGAGTCCCTGCCTGTTGCCTTTCAAAAACCACGAAGAATATACCGATATAAAAAATGGGCCACCTGTTTCCGGGCCGCTAAAAACCGGGGTTCCCGGAACCCATGACGCCAGGTCATCCCGGAAAGATCATCGGAAACAATTAAGAGGGCCGCCGTTTCGATCCGGCGAAAAGCCCCAACGGTAAACAAGGCCGAAGTCTCCATATCCACCCCTATAACCCCTTGAGACTGAAAGGTTTTGATTTTATCGATCGTTTCCCGGTAGGGCGCATCGGTAGTCCAAACCGTTCCTGATCTAAAGGATATCCCTTCTTCCTTCAAGGCTCTTTGCAGCGATTGGAGCAGTCCCAAGGAAGGATTGGGAGACAATCCATTCGAATAATGCCTTGAGGTTCCCTCTTCGCTTATGGCCTGATCGGGGAGGATCAGATCTCCGGGAGAAAGATCCGGCAGGAGTCCACCGGTCCAGCCGAAGAAAACAATCCGTCGAGCCCCAAGGGCGATCATTTTTTCCAAAATCATGACGGCCTGGGGAGCCCCCACGGCGGGACCTCCCAAACCAATTGGCCTGGAAGAATCCGTCTGTTGAATAACCTGTAATAATTGATTTTTAAATAAAGGACAGCCGGATGTTTTAAAAAGCCTGACCAGACGCTGTAAATCTCCAGGTAGGGGAATTAAAAGAGCAGTGGGATCAATATGAGGCTCGGAACGGGACTTTTTGGGATTAATCAGGCAAGGGGAGGAATCCGGCGTCATGTTCAATATCAGTCTTCTTGTTTTCTGGCTTGGAGTAACATCTCCCGGGCAACGGACAAAGTTTTGCCCGAAGAGGAAGATCCTCCTAGCATACGGGCCAATTCCTTCACCTGTTCATCCTCTTCAAGTCTGCGGATCAGGGTTTGGGTCCGCCGGTTTCGGGTTTCCTTAATCACCTGAAAATGGCTTTGGGCAAAGGCGGCAATTTGGGGAAGATGGGTAATACAAATCACCTGATGGTTTTGGGATAATCGGCGCAGCTTGTGTCCCACAGCCTGACCCAGACCTCCGCCGATCCCCGAGTCTACTTCATCAAAAATCAATGTCTCTAAAGAATCCTGGCCAGAGAGTAATCCTTTGAGAACCAATAAAATTCTGGAAAGTTCTCCGCCTGAGGCAATCCGGGCTAAAGGTCGGAGCCCTTCGCCCAAATTAGGGGCGATATAAAATTCCCCTTTTTCAATACCGGAGGAAGTCAAAAAAGTCCCCTGATAAACATATCGTTCATCCGCTTTTCCTTCCGGCGTCGCTGGAGAAAAATGGATCTGAAACTGACACCCGCCCATTCCCAGCCCATGCAATTCGGCTTCCACTCTCGCGGTTAATTCCAGAGCGGCCGTTTTCCTTTTTCTGGACAGGTCAAGGGAAGTTTCCCAAAGACGACCCTGGATCGTTTGGATCTCCTCTTCCAGCTTTCTTTGGAGATAAAGCTGATCTTCCCCTTCCTGTAAATTTCTTTTTATTTGGGAATAATAATTCAGAACATCTTCGACGTTGGGACCGTATTTGGCGTTCAATCTTTGGATTCGATCCAACCGTTCTTCGACCTGTTCCAATTGCTGAGGATCAAAAACCAAATTAGAAAGATATTCCCGCAAGCCGGTATTAATCTCGGCCAACTGCACCTGCAGGGAATCCAAATCTTCCAACAGCGGTTGAAGAGTCGGATCGATCAACGTCACCGCCCGGACCAGATCCTTAGAACGGGATAGGGTGTTTAAACAGGAGAGCTCTTCCTCCGACAGACCTTGTTGGGCCTGATAAAGTTTTTCCCAGATCTTTTCGGCCTGCTGAAGAACCCGCTTTCGTTGAAGGAGTTCCTGGTCTTCACCGGGATGAAGATGGGCCTGTTCAATCTCTTGAACCTGGAAACGCCATAAATCCTCCTGGCTCTTCCGTTTCTCTTCCTTATCCACAAGCTCCTGCCAGGCCTTAATCTGACCAGTTAAATCCAAAAACTGATTCTCAATTTCTTCTCGTAAGGAGACCAGACCGCCGAAGCGGTCTAACAAATAAAGATGCTGAACCGGACTTAACAAGGATTGGTGCTCATGCTGGTTGGAAATGCCTATTAAGGAACGGGTGAGGCGATTCAAGACCGATTGAGTGGTCAAACTCCCATTGATCCAGACACGGCTTTTTCCGCCGGCTTGAACCGTCCGTTTAACCAAGATTTGTTCTTCCGCCGGCAGGCCAAGGGAATCGAGGAGCCCTATTAAGGGATGATGATTCGGAACAGAAAACAAGGCTTCTACCGAAGCCTCTTCTGTCCCTTGCCGCACCGTTTCGGGAGTCGCTTTTTCCCCTAAAAGGAGATTGACGGCCTTTATGATAATGGACTTGCCGGCCCCGGTTTCCCCGGAAAGGATATTTAATCCCTTGGAAAAGGAAAGATTAACCCGATCGATGAGGGCCAGATTACCTATTTGGAGTTGTTCAAGCACTAAGGTCTTTCCCTCACTCTTAGGCCGGCTGAAAAACCGTAATGGCCGGGGAAAACAAAACACTTGTCTGCTGCCGGCCTCTGTCCCGGGTATTCGCCGGGCATAAAAAAAGGCCCTCCTTTTTTTCTAAAACCTTGGAGGGCCTTTAAACATTCATCGAAAGGTCTGCTATCGTCTAGGCCTTCATGACATTGGCGGCCTGAGGTCCCTTGGCCCCTTCCTTAATCTCGAATTCAACATCCTGACCCTGTTTTAAAGTCTTAAACCCATCCCCCTGGATGGCCGAATAATGGACAAAGACATCTGATCCCCCATCCTGTTCAATAAACCCGAATCCCTTGGCATCATTAAACCATTTTACCTTCCCTTTACTCATCTTTCATGCCCCTCCTTAAAATTTAGATAAAGCTTACGGATCAAAGACCCGTCATAAGGCTGAACAAAAAAAGCAAAAAAGTCCACCGACCTTTTTGCTTTTATTTTTCTTACTTCATTCATAGGGAAACCAGATGACTCTGAAAGGACCAATATCATACCTCTTTTGGCCATGTCAAGGATTTTTATCACGGCCATTAAACGTCAGGTACCCTAAAGATAAAGCCAACTTTTCCTATGGATCAAATCTGGGACCAGCCGGTTAGGTTTACAGAATAACTGATAGTCGTTGTAGCCCAAAAGGAATTAGAGATTTGGGAAAATCGTTCAAATTGGAATCCCTCAATTTGGGATATATTCCCCTGACAAACCATGGCCCCGAGCATTTTACCGGCGCCCGTTCTGCAGATGGAACCGTTGGCCCAAAACACCCCGGCCATTTGCAAAAAATCTTTGACGGTAATATTTCCTCCGGCGATAAAAGCGTTGTCCAGGTATCCTTTTTGGTTAATGACGGTACCTCCATTAAGGGTGATGGATCCAGTAGCAACCAGGGTAAGTCCTGAAAGGTTGGAGCCGGTCAAGGTCACCTGACCGTCAACAAAAATAACTTGGCCCTTCTGATCACCGGACAGGACCAGATTCTGCTGACCGAAGAGAATCTGATTTCCCTTCTGCCCGGCTAGGGTGCGAAATTTCTCCATATCTTTATCTGTGATCAGCGGGACCTCCATGGGAGGCAGATAATCCGGCCTTAAGGGGTCCAGGGACTGGGTCATAGACGGTTGCAGTCCTTTTGGCTCCGTGACAGCAGGAGGGTTCTGGGAAAATCCCTGATTAGCGTGAAGGCTTCCGACAATATCCAGAGGACCACTGAAATTAAAACGTCCGGCGGTCACTACCCCTGCCTTAAAAATGGATGGCAAATCCTCTGAATCCCCTGCCTGGCGGCAGGTTATAGTCGCCCGCAGTCGGACCAGTGCTGCTTTCAATCTGTCCTTACCGTAAATCATCACCTCGGCATATTCGGGAATCTCTTGGGAGTCATAGCGCAACTCTTTAACCCAAAAAACCATCCCGGCCGAAGTGGAACGGCCGGATTCATCAACAGAAAAACCCATTTCATCAGCGGTTTTCTTCTTTAAAAAATAAGAGGGATTTTGCCGAAAGGTGGACAAAAGTTCCTGCAAGCCGGCCTCCGCCGCATATAAGGCTTGCAGGCTTTGGTCATAATTTGAACTCATTTTAAGCTCCGTGGCGGTATTCAAAAATGCAGTTGTACCTAAAAGAGTCAAAACCAGTAAAGTCATCATCACCCCAATTAGGGCCGCGCCGTTTTGTTGGTGAATTAAATTCATGGTCCCTCTCTTTATGTTAATAAGGTTTCACCCCTCCCAGTCAATTTCGTTTCAGGATTTGAGTGTTTAAGGTCAAGAGGTTTTCCGGACCGGGTTGACAACTGACCGAGGACAGACCGGGCAAGGCGGAAAGCATCAGGCGGAATAGTCCCGGTTTTATCATGGTTACCTTTAAATCGGTAATTCCCTCGGCCAAGGGTTCGAAGCCGCCGGCATTTATTTTTTTCTTTAAAACCGGCAGACCCAAATCATGATATCTCCCGGAGGTATCATTGACATCATTAAAGACGGCATAGCTAACGAGACTGATTTCACCTAATTCCGTTCCGGCCGGATAGGCCTTTTTCAGCCCTTGATTACCCGGCGTCAGGGGATCAGTGTCGATAACCAAAACATTGCCCGATATCCCCTTAACCTGGGCTACTTCAGGTGGTTTACCGATATAAATCAGGTCGAGAAGATTGAACTGGTCATTAGTTTCTGAACCGGTTAAAGCTAGTGTTAGAGCAGTATCTCCGATCTGACTTTCCCTGGCCAAACGGGTGGGGTTGGTCTCTCCGGAAAGGACGGTCAAAAGAGATAGCATATCCGGGTTGCTCCCTCCGGAGGTAACAGTAAGCACTCCATCAGGATTTACGCTCAGAGGGAACTTGGGTATAAAGGAATTGGGGAGCCAGGCGGTCAGATTGGTCAATACAGACTGATCCAGGATCGGATATCCGGCACTTCGGGCGTCACGGGCGACTAGTTCCAGGGACGCCCGCAGTCCTTGTTGCCTTTGGATGATTATAGCTTGTGTTTTGTAGGCCTCAGCCTGGGAGAGAAAGATTTGGTAAACCGTCCCCAAAGTCACGCCTATCAAGGCCAAGGAGACCAGCACTTCGATCAACGTAAATCCTCTCGGTCCGGTTTCTTTTTTCATATCAATCCCTCTCCTCTTGGTCCCGACGAAATTTTAACCTTTCTCCGAACTCCGAACTGTTTTTCCTTCTACCCTTCATGCACCTTTACCCTTCCCAGAGAAGATAGGGAGATCCTTTTCTGACCGGAGGAATTTTTTAAGATAACCGTCGTGCCGACCACCGTACCTCTTGGGGAAAAAACGGGATTATTACTGCTGCTTTCCACATAAACCCCGGGATAGTAGTAAGGAGAATCGGGACCGCTAAAGTTCCGCAAGTTTCCTTCTTGGACTCCTGGCCAGCGAGAGGAGCCGACCGAAGACTCCCGTTCTAATAAATAATAGTTCTGCCCTGGAAAAATCTGGATCCGGAAATAACAATTTTGTCCAATAGCCTTCATCCGGGCTAAATGAAAATCAGAGACGATACTCTGAACGGCACCATTCAGGCGGTACTTTGGAATAAGTCGGTGTACTTCGTAGCCGACCACAGCCATAATTAAAGACAACAGACAGGTCGTCAGAATGGTTTCAAGTAAGGAAAAACCGGTTTGATTTATTCTTAACCCCATAGGATACCTCCTTTGGTTTGAATTCAATCGCCCCAACTTGTGGCCTCTAAGCTCCTTCCAGGGAAAAACAGCGTCATTTGTCGAAAGACCTCTTGGAGACCGGAACAGGTTTGAGCTTTCGGAAAGTCGACTTGTTCGAAAAAAGCAGAGAGAGGGCAGAGAGAAGAAGAGAATTATCCCAGATACCAATTCAACAGGATGGAACCAAAGAAAAGATGAATAACCGCACCTAAAGAAAGAAAAGGGCCGAAGGGAATGGCATAGGTTCGATCCTTTTTCCAGAAGAGGATCAGAGAAAGACCCATTAGGGTCCCGATAAAAGAACCGGCTAGAAGTCCCACCAACACACCCGGCCATCCCAGGAAAGCACCGATCATGGCCAGCAGCTTGATATCCCCACCCCCCATTCCTTCCCGTCGAGCCAATAGTTCGTACCCTAAGGCCAAAAGCCACAAGATCCCGCCACCGATCAGCAAACCTATCAAGGAGGAAGCATATCCCGGCGAGCCGCTCAACCAGGAAAGCCCAAAGCCGATCAGTATGCCGGGATAGGTGATGATATCGGGGATAATCTGATGATACAGATCGATTACAGATATAACCAGAAGGGCGCCGAATAAAACTAGGGCCTGGAGGAATGCCCAAGACAGACCGAACTTCCAGCCGAGTAGAACGGTTGCCAAGGCATTTAGTCCTTCGACCAGGGGATATTGGTAGGAAATGGGGGTTTGACAATATCGACATGTCCCTCTTAAAAGCAAAAAGCTTACCAAGGGCAGATTGTCCCGAATGGCCAAGGGGTGTTGACAACGGGGACACCGCGATCCGGGCCGGACGATCGATTCTTCCCGGGGTAAGCGGGCGATGCAGACATTATAAAAACTGCCCAGAATCAATCCCAGAACCGCTAGAATTGTATAAAAAAACCCGTCTGGAAGAGGCATAGGGTTCTCCACCTTAAACAGGATTTAAAACGGTCTTTGTCCCTCTCTGATAAATCTGTATAAAAGGGAAGAGAGCGTTTGACAAGGCTTTTTTCTTCAAGGTATAATCACCTACCCCAAAAAGAAAATGGTAATCAAGTTTCCGGGATTGGAAATCCCTTTCCCGGATGGGCTGATAATTAAATGGGACAGGAGTAGGAGATTAATACTTCCTGCCCTTTAACAGGAGACCGAAAAACTCTTTTTTTACAGGTTGCTCAAAAAGGTCCAGATACAAGGCGCTCGAAATCTTGAGGAGTGAGGCGTACATAGAAGTACGTCGCAATGACGAAAGATGAGAGCAACGCAGTAGACGGGCCTTTTTCAGCAACCTGTGCATAGCCGGCAAGGAGTCTTTATGATTTTCAAAATTAATCCCCTCAACCCTCAGAAACGTCTGATTGATAAGACAGTGGACATTTTAAAGGCCGGAGGGGTCATCGCCTATCCGACCGATACCATTTATGGGTTTGGGTGTGATCTGACCAACAAAAAGGCTATTCAGCGGATCTACCAAATCAAAAAAAGGGACCCCAAGAAACCCTTCAGTTTTATCTGCTCCGACCTGAAAAACATCAGTTTGTATGCTCAAGTCACCGATCAAGCCTACCGGATCATGAAGCGTTGCCTGCCGGGACCCTATACCTTTATTCTTTTAGGAACAAAACTCGTACCCCGGATCATGCTGACCAAAAGAAAGACCGTAGGTATTCGGGTGCCGAACAATAATATTTGCCTGGCGATCGTCAAAAGGTTGGGCAATCCGATCATCAGTACCAGCGTTGGCTTCTCCGGCGGGGAAGTCTTCTCTGATCCTCTGCTGATTGAGGAGACCTTCGGGGCCCAGATCGATTTGACCGTTGACGGTGGAGTCCTGGCCAATCAGCCGTCAACCATTATTTCTTTGATCGATAATGAATTAGAGGTGATTAGGGAAGGTTTGGGCGATTTTAATCAATTCCTATAGAAAACAGGCGGGACGAAAAGAAGCTGGTCAGTAGGCCAGGCGGGCTGCAGGGATTGGCTAATCTCACCCATCATTTTACTGAAAATAAAATCCCAGACCGAAAACCGTTTTTTCTCCGGAAAGATTAATTTAACCTCTCCCTTGAGGCCAGCCATTTTTTTGGCCAGCTCCACGGCATCTTCGAAACCGCCTAGTTCATCAACCAGTCCAAGGGCCTTGGCCTGTTCCCCGGTAAAAATGCGTCCATCGGCGATTTCCACTACCCGCTCCCGGCTCAGCTTTCGCCCTTTAATCACCACCTCGACAAACTGTTGGTGAACGTTTTTAATTACCCCTTCCAAAAGGCTGCGCTCTTCCGGCTTCAAGTCTCTGACCGGTGAGCCGATATCTTTAAACCGGCCGCTTTTTATGGCCTCTCGGCTGACCCCGATTTTTTGGAGGAGCTCTTTAAAATTCGGCAACTCCATAATCACCCCGATACTTCCGGTCAAGCTGGCCGGATTGGCCACTATTTTATTGGCCCCCAAGGCCACATAATACCCTCCGGAGGCGGCCACATTTCCCATAGAGGCCACCACTTTTTTTTGGGAACTAGTTTTTAGGACTTCCCGGTAAATTTCTTGAGAGGCGGCCGTTCCCCCGCCCGGAGAATCAATTCGGAGAATAATCGCCTTGACTTGATCATCTTTGCAATATTTTTTTAATTGATCCACTACCGATTTGGAATCGGTAATCACGCCCTTGATGGGAACCACGGCAATCCGATTCCCAAAATAGAGGCTGGTATCTTCCAGGAAAAAATAAGCAAAGCCCCCCCAAAGCAAGCCCAAACCACCCACGACCAGGGCAATGAGCAGCAAACCGAAAAGAATGGGATGTTTTCTTTCAGACAACGGCTTTAACCAGAAAAGATTGAAATTTAGCGTTCAGAGCCGGGAATTCGAGGTCAACCTTTAAACCGAATTCCCGGCCCTGAACCGTTTGGCGGCCTTTTCAGATCAGAAAAGTCCTCGGAATGGTTTCCGAGAAATCTCTCACTATGCAGTAAAGGTTTCGAGTTAGGATTCAGCTGAATCCTGCGAAAATTTGATTTTGTTTTCCATCTCTTCCCGCAGCAAATCACCCAGATTGGAGCTGGCCTCTTTGGGACTATTCATATATTCCTTGATCATGGTCTGCTCTTCATCCTTTTTGGCCCGCCGGATTGAAAGTCCAATCTTCCTTTCTTTCTTGGCGATGTTGATGACTTTGGCCGAGATGGTTTCTCCCACTTTAAACAACCCCACGGGGGTTTTGATCTTCTCCTTACTGGCCTCGGAGACATGAACCAGTCCTTCCACCCCTTCTTCAATCTCCACAAAAATCCCAAAATCGGTCACATTGGTGATCACACCGCTGACGATCGATCCCATAGGATACTTTTTGGGAATTTCCTCCCAAGGATCAGGAGTCAGTTGCTTGATCCCCAGGGAGAAACGTTCCTGTTCTTTATCAATATGCAGGACCTTAGCTTGGACTTCCTGGCCCTTCTTGTAAAATTCCGAGGGGTGTTTCACGCGCTTGATCCAAGAAATATCAGAGATATGGACCAACCCGTCAATCCCCTCGTCAATACCGATAAACAAACCGAAATCGGTAATATTTTTGATCTTTCCTTCAATGATGGTTCCCACCGGATATTTCTCGGCGATCACATCCCAGGGATTGGGCTCCACCTGCTTCATGCCCAGGGAAATTCTCTTTTTATCCGGATCCACAGACAAGACCAAGGCTTCAACCACTTCACCTACTGAGACAATCTTGGAAGGATGTTTGACCTTTTGGGTCCAAGACATTTCCGAGACATGGATCAATCCTTCCACGCCGTTTTCTAACTCTACGAAGGCCCCATAATCGGTCAAATTGACGATCTTTCCTCTGACCTTGTGGCCGATAGGATATCGTTCCACCACCGAAATCCACGGATCGGGATGTAATTGCTTTAATCCCAGGGAAACCCGATGGCGCTCCCGATCAAAATTGAGAACCTTTACTTTAATAACCTCTCCAACTTTGCAGATCTCTGAGGGATGACTGGCCCGGCCCCACCCCATATCGGTAACATGGAGCAGGCCATCAATGCCGCCCAGGTCTATAAAGATCCCATAATCGGTAATATTTTTAACCACTCCTTCCAGTACTTGCCCATTTTCGATGGTATTTAAAATCGAATTCCGCTGTTCTTCCCGCTCTTTTTCCAAAAGAGCTCGCCGGGAAAGCACCACGTTATTTCTCTTTTTGTTATATTTTAAGATTTTAAAGGGAAAGGTTGCCCCTAACAAACCATCCATATCCCGAACCGGCTGAAGGTCGATCTGTGACCCGGGCAAAAAGGCCGGAAGGCCGATATCGACCGTCAGCCCACCTTTGACCTTCCCGACGATCTTGCCCTCAATTATTGCGTCCTCGCGATAAATTCGGCTTATTTCATCCCAGACTAGAATTTTGGCGGCCCGTTCTTTGGATAAGAGGATATCCCCTTCTTCATCATCTCGCTTTTCTATAAGTACATCCACCGAATCCCCGGGCTGTGCGGCTATCTCGCCTCCCGGAGATAAAAACTCCTGGATAGGGATACGGCCTTCTGATTTATAGCCTATATCCACCATCACAAATTCCTTATCCACACTGACTATTCTTCCCCTGACCACTTCCCCTTCCTGAAAGGTCTTCAGACTTTCCTCATAAAGCTCTTTGAATTCCTCATCCCCCTGATTCCCCTGAGACCTCTCGGTTAAAGTGGTCATCTCTTTGGCTGCAGTTTCGTATTCTTGGTTACCCTTTTCCTCTGTCCTAGTTTCCATTACCCTGTTATCCCCCTAGACTTCTTTTTTCTCTTCCATACTCTTTCTTGGCCACTGACTTCAATTCTCCCATAAACATCCAAGAAGCCAGGGCCTCTTCACTGATTTACTAAAACTTATGAAGCTTATCAAAAATATTCATAAAAATCAAGTTTAAAACATATTGTGTCATTTAAAGTTGAAAAGTGCATAGGTTTAAGTGGATTTAAAGTTCAAAACTGCATACCCCATATTCTGAAAAAATATGGAGGTATCAGAGTATGGCCCAAATCCACAAAACATTTAACGATCAA
>Ga0233425_10000609_pt1 | contig 90816 bp, 54 predicted proteins | sample Watercolumn_Towu_2_FD_181712 | JGI IMG/M metagenome (GOLD analysis project Ga0233425, IMG submission 181712) | Freshwater microbial communities from Lake Towuti, South Sulawesi, Indonesia - Watercolumn_Towuti2014_140_MG | ecosystem: Environmental > Aquatic > Freshwater > Lake | place... | reverse complement strand
CGAACGCGACCAAGTCGAAAAGATTCTCAGTGTTGTTGTAGTCGCCCCGCTCCGACGGGGCGCTTCCCCACGCGGCGACAGAGCGCCGCGGCTACACCGAGCAACACCAGCATCGCGCTGCTCGGTTCGGGCACGGCAGTCAGCGAGCCGCCACCGTTGAGCGCGTAGGTCTGCGCGCCGAGCGACGGATTTTGCGTTGGGTCGTAGTAGATGGTTTGCGCGGTCGTGAACTGGTTCGTGTCCGCGTTCAACACGCCGACGAACAAATCTGCTCCGACCAACGACACGCTCGCGCCGTCGCTCAATTCCAAGGTGCCGATACTCGTCACGCCGGTGAGCGTAAAGGTGTGCGCGCCGGCATTGAAGACAACCTTCGCGCCGGCGAGTTGCAGGCCGTCGGGATTGGTGCTGGTGAAATCGTCGTTGAAGACGAACACGTCACCGGGGCCACCAGCGAGGACGCCGCTGAGATTGAGCGCGCTGTTGAAGACGTTCATCGCCGGGTCGCTGACGTAGGTGCCGCCAATGGAGGCGACACCGAAGAAGGTGATCTGACTGCCGGTGTTCTTGAAGTAGGCGCCGCTGGCATTGGTGAACGCATAGAAGAAACTGGCGGAAGCGTGCAACACTTCCGTCGTCGCGCCGGCGGAGTTGAGATAGACGCTCTGGATGGACGTCTCACCACCTTGGAAGGTGGCGCGAGACTGGTTAACGATCAACGCGGCTTTCAACGTGCCGTAGCCGGTCAGCGTGCCGGTGTTGGTCAGTACGTTGGATTGAAAGTCCATGACGCCACCCTGCGGATGAATGATGCCTTGGTTGTTGAGCGATTGGCTAAAGCGCAAGGTGCCGCCGGCGACGGCTTCCATGAATGCGCCGGGTTCGTTGGCGACGCTGGCTCCGGTGAGGGCGAGGACGCCGTTGGCGGCGCGAACAGTGCCACCGGCGCGGTTCAGCAACGGCGCGGAGATCGCGCCGCTGCCTTCGAGCAGGCCGTCGTTGGCGACGCTGCCGCCTTTGAGTCTGCCGCCTTGACTGAACGCGATGGCGGCGGCGTTGGTCCACGCGGGTCCAACATCGAGGATGCCGCCGTTGTTGAGGTAAAGGACGCCGGAGCCGGCGTTGGCCATCTGGTTCTCGACCTTGATGACTTGGACGGCGTTAACCGAGAGGTTCCCTTGATTCTGGAGGCCGCCCAAGAGGCTGAGGCTGGCGCTGACTTGGATGTCACCCGCGTTGCTGACGAGGCTGGAAACGTCATGTGACAACTGGAGCACGCCGTCGGGCAATACGACCACCGTGCCGCCAAGCAGGTTGACACCGCTGGCGTCGCTCAACGTGTCGGCCACGCGCAACGTGCCGCCGGCGACAGTCAATGTGCCGTCGGAACCAATGGTGACGTCACCGAGCGTCACGACGCCGGTGTTGGTGACGATGAGTTGGCCGAGGCAGGCGGGGCCGATCAAGGTCGTCGTGGCGCTGAGGTCGAGGTGTCCGCCGGCGACAAGGACGGTGCCGGTGGCGCTGCTGGTGGCGCCGACGGTGAACGGGGCAAAGACGGTCATGGTGCCGCCGTTGATGGTGAGGGTGCCGGTGGCGACGTTGCCGATGCGGGTGGCGACATTGCTGACGAGAATCCGCCCGTCGTTGAGGGTAACGCTGCCGTCCACATTGAAGCCCGTCCCATTGGTGGCAGTGGCGACATCGGGATGCAGGCCGAGGACACCACCAGAGATGGTGAGGTAACCAGCGCCATCTGAACCGACCGTGAGCGGCCCGGCAAGCCCGATCGCGCCACCGTGGACAAGGAGCATGCCTGACAACCCCACGGAGTAACCGCCGTATCCGACACAGACATCCTTGGCAAACCAAGTGCCGTTACTGACGATCATCCGTCCGGAGCCAAAGTTGCCGATCCAAACGGAATCGTTTGTTGTAACCAACTGGCCGCCAGTCAGGAAAACTGCACCGTATGCGATGGATAATCCAGACCGCAGGTCAGTCACACCGCCCGCGATGGTCAGGGTACCCCGCGAACTTGCGGTTGCCCCTACATTCACAGCCTGAGCCAGCCAAGAGCCATTACTAACAGTCATCTCGCCCACGCCGCTGGAGCCAACAGCGGCAGAGTAGTTCGTAGTCACCAATTGCCCACCGGTCAGCCACACAGTACCAGTTGAATTGGCGTCGGTGCCAACGGACAGAACTGACGATAAAATGGTCGCCCCACCAGCGATCGTCAGCGTACCCTGCGATCCCCCACGAAAACCGACATAGGCATCCGATGCCAACCAACTCCCATTACTGACGGTCATCTGGCCCCTGCCATAGTTACCAATAAAAACAGCATTGTTCGATGTGCACAGAAAACCGCCACTGAGCCAGACCGCACCGGTCGAGTTGGCGGCGTTGCCCACCGTCAGAGAACTGCTCAGGATGTTGGTGCCGTTGTTGATGGTCAACGTGCCGGAGGAACCGCCGTTAAGTCCGATGTACATGGCTTGTGCCGTCACCCTGCCGCCATCCTCAATGGTCAGGGAATTGCCGACGCCGGAACAACTCACATAGACATTGCCGCTGTTTGTCCAAAGGGAACCCGAACCGGTGACAAGAACGGCGTTGCCGTTGGCCGCACTGTTGGAACCGATGGAGCCGTGCGTGTTGAACACCCTTCCACCGTCAGCAATTGTCAACTGGTTTGAGGAGCCGGACAAGCCGACGATGAGGTAGCCACCGTTTCTCCAGACCGATCCAGAGTCTGTGACGGTAACGGTATTACTGCGGGTATTGGTGAATAAGCCAATGGTGCTGTTGGCGCTGTACACGATTCCACTATTGGCGATGGTCAGGGAGTTCGCAGAGCCGTTCCGTCCAACCATAAACTCAGAGGTGTTCGTCCAAGAGGAACCCGAGCCGGTGACGATAGCGCTGTTACTGTTGTTTCCGACGTTGTAGCCGATATAACCGTAGCCATTTCTGACGCGACCGCCATTGGAAATAATCAAGGAACTACCCGCACCTTGGGAACCGACGTATATGGTATAACCATTGAGGAAACCACCGTTGAGGATCGTCAAGGACCCTTTTCCGGTAGTGTTGTTGCCGATGTACACCATTTGTGCCTGCCACGTGGCATTGGAGACGGTCATCTGGCCAACTCCGTTGTTGCCGATTACCACAGTAAGGTAATCGGGAATCATTGTAGCACCGTTGGTAGTGACCAGAGTTCCCCCCAGCACCGACACGATGCCGGTGGAGCCAGCGGTGTTGCCAAGGGTCAAGTTGTTGGTGAAAGAGTGCAAGCCGTTCAGCATTGTCCATCGTGCCGTACCGCTATTGTCACCCACGATGGTCGTCCGCCCGTTGGCCACGATGCCCGTCGTCGTGGTGAACTGCCCGCTGTCAAACGCCAGCCGTCCCGTGGTGTTGGTGAGCATCAAGCCGTCGGCCAGAACACTTCCGCCCGCGATGCTCAAGGTGCCGCTGCGCACATCCAGCCTTCCGCTGCCGGCCGCATTGGTCACGATCAGCACGCCGCCGCTGGCCACCAGCAGCAGGTTGTTGGTGGAATTGGCGGGCACGCTGCCGACAACGCAGTTGCCGGCAATCCGCACGCCGCCGCTGTTGAGAATGTTCAGAGAGTTGCTCGACCCGGCGGAGCCGACGTTCAACCCGCCGGCGTTGTCCCAAAAGGAATTGGAGCCGGTGACCGTGACGATATTGCCAGCGCCCGTGAGTTGGTTGCCAATCGAACTGATCCCGCTGCCCGTCGTGACCACGCCGCCGTTGGAAATGGTCAGACTGTTGCCGCTGCCGTAATTGCCGACGATGAGGAACTGAGCGGCGTTCCAGCGCGAACCGGCGTCGGTGACGACCGCGGCATTGTTGGTGCCAAACTGATCGTAGCCGATGAACGCGAAACCTGCATTCGTGACAACGCCGCCACTGGACATCGTCAGAAGATTACCGGCGCCTTCATTGCCAACCGTCAGATTGCCGTTGTTCCTCCAGAAGGAGTTGGAGCCGGTGACGGTGACAGTGTTGCCGGAAGCGGTGCTGTTGGTGCCGATGTAACCGTCGGTGTTGAATACCTTCCCGCCGTCGGCAATCGTCAACTGGTTGGAACTACCCTGCCACCCAATCCTGAGATAAGACGAGTTCGACCAGACCGAGCCAACGCCGGTGACTAGGATGATGTTGCTGGTGGCTCCTGTAAGGTAGCCGATGTCGCCAAAGTTGTTATACACGGCGCCACTGTTGCTGATGATCAACGTGTTGCCAACGCTGGAGTAGCCGAGAATGAGGAAGCTGGTGGCTCTCCAGACAGAGCCGGTGCCGGTGACGGTCACGGTGTTGTCATTGGCACCGGCGTAGCGACCAATGTACGCGCTCTGGTTGCTGACGATGCCGCCGTTGGCAATGGTCAGCGTGCCTTGTGCGCCATTGGTGTAGCCGACGTACAGGTTTCGCGCCCAAACCATGCCGCCGGTGGAGACCGTCAGCGAGTTACCCCTGCCGAGATAACTGACGAAAAGGTAGTTGGTATTGAGCCAAGCCGAGCCGGCGCCTGTGACGAAGGCGAAATTGTTACTGGCCCCCACGCTGTAGCCGATGTAGCCGTTGCTGACGTTACTCAACACGCCGCTGCTGTTGATCTGGAGGGAATTGTTCGTACCGGTATTGCCGACGTAGAAGTCGGCTCCGCCGTGGTTTGATACCGTGCCGCTGATGATCGTGCTGGTGTTGTCCTCGGCAAACGCCGGGAACGCGAGAATCGTTCCCGCCAAAGCCACGGCCACAAACGTTGTTCGCGTCTTCATAACACTGTTCCTTTGTTGTGGCCACCGAACTGCGGGCAGAAGTCAAGCAAACCAGCGCGGCAAAGTCGAGCAGATTCTCAGCGCGGTTGTTGTAGTCGCCCTGCTCCGCCGGGGCGCTTCCCCACGCGGCGACAGAGCGCCGCGGCTACAGCAAACAACACCAACAGCGCGCTGCTCGGTTCGGGGACAGCGGTCAAGGAACCGCCGCCGTTGAGCGCGCAGGTCTGACCCGCCAGATCGCGGTTCTGCGCCGATCAACGACAGCGACCGACATCCACGTTGGCGATCCTGCACCAGAGCGAGCCGGGGTCGGTGGCGAGGGCGCTGTTGTTCTTGGTGACAGAACCGTTGCCGAAATAGCCAATAGGGTACCTCCGGTAACTCCATTTCCGATTGCCAAGGTTGTAGGCCGCTTCTGCGAAGCGGTGGTTTTGTTGAGGATTTCGCCGACTCGCAGAGTCGGCCTACAACAAATCCCCGGTTTTGGAGAGTTATCGGAGGCACCCATATTAGCATTGGTCAGCATCCCGCCACTCTTGATCTTAGAGCGTGTTTGGAAATTCGCGGAGTGACAGTGTTGAACAGGCGTCTCGCCTGTTCTGCTTGCCGTTTTCATGACGAAACAGGCGAGACGCCTGTTCAACTCGGATTTTCAAAACACACTCTTAGACATGCGACGACGATCACTAGCCACAAACGCGACTCCATTCGCGTCATCGTGTTTTACGTTTTGGCCGACCGACCAACATTTGCATATAACTCGACACAATATATAGTGTCGAGTACAAAAACATTTCGCTGGTAGCGGCAGTTTTGTGTTGCGTCGGACATCCGAAACACGCTAAATGCGGCGCCCAACGGAAGGCAACTATCACACGCATGAATCACTACGGACTTGAACATCACGGCATCTTGCAACCGGGCAAGGTGCACTGGAATCTTTCGGTGGCACAACTGGTCGAGGAGGCCGTCCGCCGCGGCGAAGGCATCCTCACCGACAGCGGCGCGCTCAACGCGATGACCGTCCCGCGCACGGGCCGTTCGCCCCGCGACAAATGGGTCGTGGACGCGCCCTCGATTCACGACGAAATCTGGTGGAGTAAAGTCAACGCGCCAATGACCGAGGACACTTACCTCCGCTTGCGCGACGAGGCCCTCGCCTACCTCAAGGGCCGCGATCTGTTTGTCGTGGACGCTTGTGTCGGCGCCGATCCGCGCTACGAGATGCCCATCCGCATCGTCTGCGAACAAGCCTGGCACGCGCTCTTCGTGAAACAACTTTTCCGCCGACTCCCCATCGAGAAGTTGGCGACGAACGTCCCCGAATGGGTCGTCATCAACGCCGGCAAGTTCCAGCCCGACCCTGCGAAATACAAACTCAACAGCAACGCCGCCGTCATCCTCGACATCCCGCGCAAGACCGTCCTCGTCACCGGCACCCAGTATGCCGGCGAAATGAAGAAGGGCATCTTCACCGTCCTCAACTACGTCCTGCCGAAGAAGGGTGTGCTCTCGATGCATTGCTCTGCCAACGTCGCGCAGGACGGCAGCAACGCCGCGCTCTTCTTCGGCCTCAGCGGTACGGGCAAGACCACGCTCTCCGCCGACCCGAACCGCGATCTCATCGGCGACGACGAACACGGCTGGACCGACACCGGCATTTTCAACTTCGAGGGCGGTTGCTACGCGAAGTGCATCAATCTCACGCCGCAACGCGAGCCGTTGATCTGGGAAGCGATCAAGTTCGGCTCTGTCATCGAAAACGTCGTCGTGGACCCAGTCACCCGCCGTCCCGACTACAAAGACGCTTCGATCACCGAAAACACCCGTTGTGCGTATCCGCTGGACTACATTCCGCACGCGTTGCCTGCCGCTGTCTGCGGTCATCCGAAAGCGGTCATCTTCCTGGCCGCCGATGCCTTTGGTGTGTTGCCACCGGTCGCGCGGCTTACGCCGGCGCAGGCGATGTATCATTTTATGGCTGGCTACACCGCGGCGCTCGCCGGCACGGAGACCAACCTCGGCAAAGATCCGGTGCCGACCTTCTCGACCTGTTTCGGCGCGCCGTTCCTGCCGTTGCCGCCGGAGACGTACGCGAAGATGCTCGCCGAGAACATGCGAACCCACAATGCGAAGTGTTACCTGCTCAACTCCGGCTGGTGCGGCGACGCCTTCGGCCAAGGACCGCGCCTCCCACTGAAAATCAACCGCGACAACATCACCCAGATTCTCGATGGCACGCTCGACAAAGCGCAGTTCCGCATTGATCCCACCTTCGGCTTCGAAGTGCCCAAGGCATTGCCCGACGTTCCCGCCGCGCTGCTCGCGCCCCGCTACGGCGCCAAGGATCCCGCCGACTACGACCGTCGCGCCAAGGACCTCGCCGCCAAGTTCGTGAAGAACTTCGAGATGTTCAAAACTGCCCCGCGCGAGATCCACGAAGCCGGCCCTCGATTATGAAAACATTTGTTGCACTCATTCTGGCGGTGTGGATGGCGATTGCGGCACAAAGCGCCCCGGATATCCTGGACGGCGTGGCCGCCATCGTCAACAGCAACGTCATCACCTACAGCGAGGTCCGCGACTACGTCCAACCCGCCATTCAACAACTCCAGCGCCAGTACAGCGGCGAAGAACTCCGTGAAAAAATCCGGGCGACCCAGATGGATGCCCTCAACAACCTCATTGACCGCACGTTGATCCTCCACGAGTTCAACTCCAAAGGCTACACGATCCCCGACACCATCATCGAACAACAAATCAACGAGATCATCGCCAACGAGTACGGCGGCGACCGCACCGCGTTCACCAAGACACTCCAGGCCCAGAAACTCACCTACGGCCAGTACCGCGAAAAAATCCGCGAGCGCACCGTCATTCAGGCCATGCGCAACCGCAAGAGCCAGCAGGAAGTCGTCGTCTCCCCCCACCGCATTGAGGAGTACTACAAACACCACCTCGACGACTACAAGGTGAAAGATCAGGTCAAACTCCGCATGATCTTCATCAAGAAAGCCGGTGCCGACGACGATGCCCGCCGCGCCTTTGCCCAAAGCCTCGTCACCAAGCTCGAAAGCGGCGCCAAGTTCGAGGATCTCGCCAAACAATATTCCGAGGATGCCGACGCCAAGCGCGGCGGCGAACGCGATTGGATCGTCCGCGACACCATCCAGAAGGAACTCAACGACGCCGCCTTCAGCCTCAAACCCAGCCAGCACTCCAAACTCATCGAGACAGCCGCAGGCTACTACATGCTGAAAGTGGATGATGTCAAACCCGCGCACACCAAGACGCTGGCCGATGTCCGCGACAACATTGAAAAGATCCTCATTCAGGAACAACGCGCCCGGATGCAGGAACACTGGGTCCGCGACCTTCGCGCCAAGGCTTTCATCAAACTCTTCTAAGCTCATGTCTCAGCGCCCGCGCATCGGCATTACGCTGGGCGACGTGGCTGGCATCGGTCCAGAAATCGTCGCCAAGGCCCTCGCATCGCGACGCCTTGACCGGCGATTCGACTACGAGATCATCGGCGACACACAGACACACCGCCGCGCCGACGCGAAAACGTGGGTCATCGAAGGCGCACGCCGTTGCCGGCGCGGCGAACTTGCCGCCATCGTCACCGCGCCCGTCACCAAGGAACTCGTCGCCCCCTTCCCCGGCCAGACCGAACTTCTCGCCCACGTCGCGGGCACCAGGAAATTCGCCATGATGCTCGTCGGCGGACCACTGCGAGTCTCGCTCGTCACCATCCACGAACCGTTGCGTCGTGTCCCGCGACTCATTACTGCGCGACGCGTTCGCGATGTCATCGAACTCACCGACGATTTCTGTCGGCGGCTTGGCATCCGCCGACCGCGCGTCGGCGTCTGTGGACTCAACCCGCACGCCGGCGAAGCCGGCTTGCTCGGCGATGAAGAACGTCGCATCATCGCCCCTGCCGTCCGTCGCACCCGCGCCATCGGCCCATTGCCCGCCGACACGCTCTTCCATCGTCACTACAATGGCGAGTTCGATGCTGTCGTCGCGATGTATCATGATCAAGGTCTTGCCGCGCTAAAGATGATCGCCTTCGAGACCGGCGTAAATCTGACGCTCGGCCTGCCGTTCGTGCGCACGTCCCCCGATCACGGCACTGCGCCCGACATCGCCGGCAAAGGCATCGCCAAGCCCGACAGCCTCATCGCCGCCATCAACCTCGCCGCGCAACTGACCCGGCGCCGATGACGCTCAGCGAAGTTCGCCATCTCATCGCCACGCTCGACTTGCGCCCCAGCAAGGCGCTCGGCCAGAATTTCCTCACCGACCAGAACATCCGCGACCTCATCATCCGCCACGCCGACGTGCGTCCCGACGAAACGGTCATCGAGATCGGCCCCGGCCTTGGCGCGTTGACCGAGGACCTTTTCAAGCAAGCCCGACGGCTCATCGCCATCGAGAAAGACCCGCGCCTCGCCGAGCATCTCCGACACCGGTTCCCCGACCTTGAGTTGATTCAAAGTGACGCTGTCGAAACGCTCCGTAATTCTTCCTTCTTAATTCTTCCTTCCTCCTTCAAGGTTGTGTCCAACCTTCCTTATTCCATCTCGACGCCGATTCTGGAATGTCTCGTCGAAGGCGAGAACAAACCGCGCATGATGGTGTTGACCGTCCAGCGCGAAGTCGCCCTTCGCCTCGCCGCCACGCAGCGGCACAAGGACTACAGCGCGCTCACGGTGTTCACGCAGCTTTACTACCACGTCACCATCGTCCACGTTGTCTCGCCGCATTGTTTCCACCCGGAGCCGCGCGTGGACAGCGCCATCATCGTCCTCGACCGGCGCGACACGCGCATGAAACTGGAGAAGAACGCGCCGTTCCACGAGATTGTCCGACTCGGTTTCAACCAGCGTCGCAAGATGCTCCGCAAACTTCTTGCCGATTATGGCGGCGTGACCGAGGGACTTCGCGTGGCCGGGGTTTCGCCGACCGCCCGTGCCGAGGAACTCAGCATCGAGCAGTGGATCGCGCTGGCCAACGCTCTGGTCCGGTAGCGCCGTGTTCCGGTTTTGTTCCGGTGGAACATCCTTGCCGGATCTAATCAGAAATAAGGTGAGATCTAATACAGAACCTCACCTGTATTCAGGTGAAACTTCAGTGGGAAGTCGCACGGCAAAACTTCCCAAATGGTGTCACAACCCATGCGCTCTGCGACCATTCGCGCAGCTCGAAAGATTTCAAAACCATTCTCTCGAACCAGAAAGAAGACATACGGCTTGTTCTTGTTCGGCTGGGATAGCTTGCTGGCGAAGCGACTGTTGAAAAGCGCTATCGTTTTGGCATCTTCACCCCTCACATCGGACCGGGGGTCTAACGCCAGCACGTCAGGCAGCACGTAAGACATGTTAACAGTGTAGAATTCATCACTGATCGTCTTCTTGCTGATGGTCTTAAGGTAGAGGGTGAGATTGCTCCGAATCTCCGGGGAGATTTTGCATATCATCCCTTTCACTTGCGTCCGCAATTCTGCCTGATCAACCCAGAAAATTTCTTTTCCCCGACACTCAAAATACAAGGCTTCTCTTCCTTTTGTGGCTACAACTCGGAACGGCGGCTTGAAAAACCGTTCGTTCAAGTCAAGATTGTGGTTCGTCGAGCCGTGCAGTTTCAACAAGAGAGCATGCCACTGAGCATCCCACTGAAATTGCCGCGCTTCGTCCACGGGTTCCACTGCGAAATCCACACCCGACCCCTTAACGAGACGTTGCACAAATCTAAAAGTACGCCCTGAGCCAGGACGCACCATCACGACAACGTATCGGTTCGCTTTATCAACCGACACTTCATTCAGAAGCTTTGTCAACGCGTTGTCTTGTTTTTCAAGTGCATCCCATTGAAGTTTGAGTTTGCCGGGATAAACGACAACGCCGTCTGAACAACAATCTATGTAATAGGCCTTCTCCTGTGCCAGCGTTCGTGTCGCAGCAGACAGCGCCAACAGACAACCCGCGCTTACTCCCATCGCTCGGCACCAAGCTGCGCTCCACAACCGCTTCATGTTGTTGCGGTGGATTGCGTCCCCGGTTGCGCCAGTTTGAGTTTATTCTTGGCGGCCTTGGCTTCTTTCGACGTGGGCCAGCGTTTGACGATGTGTTCGAGCAACGCGCGGCCAAACTCGCCATTCTCGGCGCCGGGCAACTCGGCGAAGTGAAAGCCGACGTAACAGAGGTCGGCGGCATCGAGGACAGCGTCCTTCTTGAGACGGTCGAGGACGTTGAAGTTCTTGACCGGCAGCAGTCCCTGGATGCCGCGCAACGCGTGGTCCTCGGCGCGCAGGTGTGGCGAGAGGTCTTTGGGAGACTGTTTCAGGTTGCAGATACTCAAATCAAAACGCACTTCGTTGTCGAAACTCTCGGTGTTGATGAGCTGGCGCAGGCAGTCCACGGCCTTGCCCCATTTCTTCGCCTTCTTGAACTTCAACCCGGTCTCGCGCAGAACCGCGTCGGCGGCCTTCGAGTCTATGTTGCGCAGAAAATAGAACAGCGCCTCGTAGCGCGGGTTGCCGGCGGCGACTTCGCGCGCGGCCAGCGTCGAAAACTTCTTCCGCGCTTTCTTGTCCACCGCTTCACTGTGCGGCTTGAGAATCTTCGCGAGTCGCCACGCGTTTTCGGCGTTGCGTTCGCGGCCCAGTGCGTCGAGCAACAGCTTCGTCGCGCCCTTGTGACGGGCGAGCGCGCTGGCGGCGATGTCGCTGACGTACGGGTCTTCGTGCGCGAGCAGCGCGAGCATGAGTTTGTTGTTGGCGGCGTTGTCGGTCGCGGCCAGTTTGCGGGCGGCAAATGATCGGACCGGGCCGTGTTTGCCTTTCAACAGCTTGCGCCACTGGCCGTCGCAGGCCTTCGGCAACACCAGCTTCTCGATGATGTCGAGCGCGTGTTGCGCGATGACGGGATCGGTCTCGTCGAGATACTTCATCAGTTGGCGGGCCACGATGTTAACGGCAGCGCCGGTCATCTCGATGCCTTTAAGGCCAATGAGCGCGTTGCGCCGGATGTAGCCGAGCATGCGCGGCGAGGCGTATTTCAGGAGCAGGTTCCGCGCATCGGGCGCGCCGATGTAGCCGACCAGCAACAGACAGGAGGTCAACACCCGGTCGTTCTTCTTGACGCGCGCGCTGTTCATGAACTTGACGACTTGTTTGTGGTGCGCGACGCGGTCCTTCGGCGCCGCGTCGGTGATGTGCCGGCGAACGGCCTGGCAGGTTTCCTTGACGAGTTCAAAATCGTTGTCGAAAAGCAATTCGAGGATGACTTGGAAAGCGTCGCACTCGCGAATGCGGGCGAGGATGTCCACGAGCACGAGTTTCTGCTGCGGCGTCGCGCCGGCCAACTGCTTCTTGACTTCCGGCAACACGTCGCCGCCGGCGCGGGCAACGATACCCACGGCGCGGAGTTTCGTTTCGAGATCCTCGGCGTTGAGCAACGGCAGCACGTACGACACGACGGCGCGCGTGCTGATGGCGTCGAACGCTTCGAGCACGTAACGAGTCAGCAGTTGGCTCGCTCCGTTTTGAAGCGCTTCGCCGAGCGCCGTGACCACGGCAGGTTCCTTGGGGGCGAGTTCGGTGAGGACCATGGCGGCGGCGCAACGTCGCATGCCGTCCGGGCTTTGAAGCATTCCGCAGACTTTTTGCAGGTTCTTGTCCATGTTGCTGCCTTTCTGGCGGGGACTTGTAACAGAACTGCCCCGCGCTTGCAATGACGGAAACCGTCCAGTAGCATTCCCCGTCATGCCGAAACCGCTCCGCGCCATTTACGACCAGCCGTTCTTCGAGCTGCTCCAACAGGCCCGCGACGTGCATCTCCGCCACTGGGATGGCACGGCGATCCAGCTTTGTTCGCTCCTGAGCATCAAGACCGGCGGGTGCAGCGAAGACTGTTCCTACTGCGCCCAAAGCGCCCGCTATCACACCGGCGTCGAGCCGGGCAAACTCCTGCCCACCGACGAAGTCGTCGCCGCCGCCCGCGCCGCCAAGGGACTCGGCGCCGACCGTTTCTGCATGGGCGCGGCGTGGAGCGGTGTGCGCGAAGGGACCAAACAGTTCGCGGACGTGCTCGACATGATTCGCGCCGTCGCCGCGCTCGACATCGAAGTCTGTGTCACGCTCGGCCACATCAGCGAACCGGCGGCGCATGCCTTGAAAGCCGCGGGACTGCACACCTACAACCACAACCTCGACACCAGCCCGGAGTTTTATCCGAACATCGTCACCACGCACACCTTCGATGACCGTCTCAACACCATCCGCAACATTCAGCGCGCCGGGCTGTCGTTGTGTTGCGGCGGCATCATCGGCATGGGTGAGAGCGCGGACGCTCGGTTGCGAATGCTCGAAGTCCTCGCGGGCTTCGATCCCGAGCCGGAGAGCGTGCCCATCAACTGCTTGATGCCAATGCCGGGCACGCCGCTGGAGAACCAGAAGCCGATTGACGTGTTCGAGTTGGCGCGCCTGATCGCCACGGCGCGCATCGCCTTGCCGGGATCGAAGGTGCGATTGTCGGCGGGACGGACGCTGTTGTCACGCGAAGCGCAGGCGCTTTGTTTCTTCGCGGGAGCGAACTCGATCTTCTTCGGCGGGAAACTGCTTACCGCCGACAATCCGTCGGCCCATGAAGACCTTCAGTTGTTGGCGGCGCTGGGCTTGGCACCGAACCGCGCCGGATCGAATTGCGACAGCGGCAAACGGGCATCGTAGTTGCCGTCGTAGATCTCCAGCCGCGAGCGCTCTGTCGCCGGCAACGACTGTCCCGGCGGCACGAAGGCAAACTCCATGCCACGCGGTATCCAGACATCGCCGATGCGCTTGAAACTGCTGATGGAGATGCGTTTGACGGGGTTCTCGTCGGCGTCGAACGCCTCGGCCCGCAACAACGCAAAGTACTCCTCCTGGACCCAGAACTTCACGCGCCGGTACGGCTCGGTATCGGACTTCACCTCGATGAGCCAGCAGTCCTGCCCGCGCATTCGATCTTCACCGATGAGTTTCGGGTTGGGCCAGGAGAGGAAAGACATGCCGAGGTCATAATAACTGGCCCAAGAATCGAGCAGTTTCCCCATGCGTTGCTTGGTGGTGGTCAACTCGCCCGCGCCGGCAAGATAAAACCGCGGAACTTCCCGCTGCGACTGCACCACCAGCAATTCGGTCTTCTCCGCACGGTAAATCGTGCGCGCTTCATCGGGCAGGTTCTTGATGAAGATGTCGAGCAACACCGCTTTCTCCCGGTCGACAAACAACCGGGCTTTCAATGAAAAATCCTTTTGCGCGCGGTTCGCCCAGACACGCTGGACGATGGTTTCGACCTTTGGCAGCGGCTTCGGTTCTTCTTTTTCCTGCGCCGACACGACAGCGGCCAGCAACAATGTGAGCAATGCGAGGCGCATGGCGGCTCAGCGCACCGCCCGCACTGTGCGGCTGGAAACAACCTTGTTGTTTTCGTTGAGGATGACGATCCGCGCCTTGTGGGAGGCGATTTCATCTCCCGACACTTCCGTGTAGGTCAGGATGATGACCTTGTCGCCCTTGGCGGCGTGGCGCGCGGCGGCGCCGTTGAGGGAAAGCTCGCCATTTTTCTTGCCGCGGATGACGTAGGTTTCGAGGCGGCTGCCGGTGGAGACGTTGAGGACGGAGATTTTTTCCAGCGGCAGGATGCCCGAGGCCTTGAGCAGATCAGGACCGATGCCGCAACTGCCCTCGTAATGCAGGTCGCAGGCGGTCAGGTGGCCGCCGTGGAGTTTGGCTGAAAGCATGGTTCTCATCGAAATCGCGGCACAACGTACCAATCCGTCTCGGTTGCTGCAACCGGAAAAATGGCGCTCCCGGCAGGAGTTGAACCTGCGACCCCCGGTTTAGGAAACCGATGCTCTATCCATCTGAGCTACGGGAGCAATCCGCAGGGACAGTATCAGGAACGCACAAGCGACGCAAGCCAGCCGGAAACACGTAGGGGCGACGCCTGCGTCGCCCCTACCATGTTTGCTCGCTTGTTTGGCTAGAACTTGAAGAGCAAGCCGAGGTTGACAGTGTGCGGCTGATAGTTGTCGCGAGCGATTTCGGTGTTGTAGTTCAGGTAGGTACCGACAACTTCGTTCCATTGGAACCAGACGTTGGCGCCGACGCCGATGGCGTCCTTGCCTATGCCGGGGCCTTCGACGGTGAAGACGTTGCCGGCGCCGTTGGCGAATCGGGAGTCAATGGTGATGCCGCGGTTGAGGTACTCGTGCATCCAGTAGGCGTAGAGGTCAGGAGCAAAAATGACCTTGCTCTTGCCGATCGTGGTGCGGCAACCGAGGTGGGCGCCGATGCGGGAGTTGGCGGAGTCCTCGCTCTGGGAGAGGATGTTCAACGGCGAGAGCGAGCCGGTTTCGGTGAAGGAGTCAATCTCGACCTGCTTGTACTGCATGCTCAGTTGCGGACCGAACGACCAGATGCCTTTCTGCCAGTCGTAGCCGCCGCCGATCACGCCGCCGTATTCGCGGCCGTCGGTCTTGCCGGTGGCGATGCCGCCGGCGGCGGCGCGGCGGGTGTCGTACTGGTTGAAGCCGCCGATGGCGGTGCCTTCGAGGTGCCAACCTTTGTTGAACCACGCCGCGTAGATACTGGCGCGCGCGTTGTCCACATCAATGTTGCCGTCGTTGACGAGGTCAGCATTGACCCGGTTGTAGCCGAGGGTGAGGCCGAAGGCGAGGTTTTCGCCGACGCGCCGGTCAACGCCGATGGTGAGGCCGCCGCTCTTGAGGTGGTAACCGGTGGCGTTGCCGTCGCCGCGAACCTTGACGTATTCGCCGACGCCTTCGAGGTAGAGGCCCCACGGGTTGTCCTTGGACTTGCTGAGCGGGCCGGCGCAGGGGGCGTACATCGGGGTGTCGCCCTGGCAGACGCGTTCCATCTTCTGGCCGGGGCCGCTGGAGTCGAACAGGCTGAGGCGTGTGGCGCTGAAGCCGTGGCTGCCGGCGCGCAGTTCATGGACGCGGGCGAGGAAGCTGTAGCCGCGTTCATCCATGCCCGCGAACGCGAGCGTGAACATCGCCGAGAGTTCATCCGGCGCGATCAGGTCAAACGCCGCAGGCAACGAATTGCTGAGCACCGACGGCGTCGGGATTTCCGGATAGTTCGGATAATCCAGGTAGCCGAACAATGCTCTCATGACCGGGTTGGTAATGGCGCTGTCGAGCGCTCCGGCGACCGCCCTTTGGTTCGGCGTGATCGCCCACGGCGAGAACGGCAGTTGCTGTGCCGTGAGCCAAACGCTGTCGGTGCGGTACTCGATGTTGGTGATCAACATCGGACTGGCCGGGATCTCGTTGATGAAGCTTGAGAACGTCCCCACCCTGCCATTGGTGGCGACGAGCAGCAACACGGAATCGAACGGATACGGCACGTAGCTGTGGAGGCTGAACACGCGCAGCGTGCCGTTGAGGCTGGCGTCGCCGGCGATCTTCAGCCAATCGTTGCTGGGGTTGTTGGCGCTGTTCAACCAATTATTGGTGTCGACGATGACGCTGTTGGCGCCGACGCCGAGTTCGAGTGCGCCGTCCACCATCTGCGTGTAGCTACCGGCCACGTTGATGCCGAGCGGAATGCCGGTCAGCTCGGAGCCGGTGCGCAACGTGCCGGGATCCACGATCAGGCTGCCGAAGCCGACGCCGAAGCTGTTGCGAACGGTCAGGGTGCCGTTGTTCAGGATGGTCGCTCCCGTGTAGATGTTGGAGGCGGTGACGATCAGTTCGCCGGCGCCTTCCTTAATCATGCCCAAGGTGCCAGCAATGGTGCTATTGACGGTGATGCTCAGACCGGCGCCAATCTCAATGGTCGGGTTGGGATTGACCAGCGTCAACAGGCCGGAGCCGTTGTCGCTATACCAGCCGGTGGACTCGACGAGGAGATGGTTCAGGAGGATGTTGCCCGCACCAAACCATAGCGAGCCGTAACGCACATCCACGAGTCCGCCCGCGGGGTTGGTGACGACGAGGCTGCCGCCGTCAACACTTATGTAGTTACCCGCGGAGGGGGACACACCGATGTAAACGTTGGAGGCAATGACAGTGCCTTGGTTCCATATATACAGATCGTTGTAGGATCCGCCGTTCAACCCAACAGACAGGTTGCCCGTGTTATTCCAGAGCGAGTTAAGATCCGCCACATTCACACGGTTGTTGTCGGCGTTGTCGCCGATATTGCCGTTGACGTTGTTGACACGACCGCCGTTGTAGATGGACAGCGTGTTGTAGGAACCGCCGTTGAGGCCAACAAACAGGTTTGCCGTGTTGTTCCAGAGCGAACCGCTTCCTGAGACAAGCGCAGTGTTGTAATCCGAATTGTTGTCACTCCCGACAAAACCAGTGAAGGACCGGGCGACGCCGCCGTTCAGAATGTTCAGCGTGTTGTTGTAGCCGCCGTTGTTGCCGACATACAGGCTGCTGGAATTATTCCACGACGAACCGGCGCCAGTTACGGTCACGGTGTTCCAAGCGGCGTTGTTACCGATATACCCATGGACGTTGCTCACCGTGCCACCAGCGCTGATCATGAGATCGTTGTAGGAAGCGCCGTTGAAGCCGACAAACAGATGACCGGAGTTGTTCCACAGCGAGCCAGCACCGGTGACGGTTCCATGATTGTAGGTTCCACCAGCGTTCACTCCAATGAAGCTGCTGACGCTGAACACCCTGCCGGCATTCTGCACGGTCAGGCTGTTGTTATCGTCGCTGTAGCCAACGGTGAGATTACCCGAGTTCACCCACGTGGCGTTGTCCACCAGCGCGCTGTTGTAGCTGACACCTCCGAAGTCACTGTAGCCAACGTAGCCGTTGGCGTTGCTGACAAGACCGCCGCTGAGGATGTAGAGCGCATTCCAAGAACCGTTGCTGCCGATGAACAGGTCGCCGGTCATGTTCCAGAGCGAACCGGAGTCGGTCACGGTGCCGGTGTTCCAGTTGGCGTTGGCGCCGATGAAGCCGTTGACGTTGTTGACCCGGCCGCCAGCGCTGACCGTCAGCCCGTTGTAGGAACCGCCATTGAATCCGACGACCAGATCGGCGGTGTTGTTCCAGAGCGAGCCGGCGCCGGTGACCGTCCCTTGATTGTACCACCCACCGGAGTTCACGCCGACGTAGCCGTTGACGCTATAGACCTTGCCGGCGTTCTGGACGGTCAAGCTGTTGTTATCGTCGTTGTAGCCGACGGTGAGGCTGCCGGTGTTCACCCACGTGGCGTTGTCCACCAGCGCGTGGTTGTAGCTGGCGCCGCCGAAGTCGCTGTAGCCGACGTAACCGTTGACGTTGCTGACGAGACCGTTGTTCAGGATGTAGAGCCCGTTATGGTAACCGTTGCTGCCGATATACAGGTTGCCGGAATTGGCCCAGACGGAACCGGCGCCAGTGACCGTCCCGTGGTTATTGTTGCCGTTCGCGCCGATAACGCCGTTGACGCTCCGCACAACGCCAGTGTTCTGGACGGTCAGCGAGTTATCATTGCCGTTGTAACCGATTGCGAGGTCAGCGTTGTTGATCCAAGTACCGTTGTCCACGAGGGCGGTATTGTTGTCAGCGGAGTAACCGACATAACCGAACTGGTTGCTGACCACGCCGCGCTTATTGATCGTCAGGCTATTGTAGGAACCGCCGTTGAATCCAATGAACAGGTCGGCCGTGTTGTTCCAGACCGAGCCGGTGCCGGTAACCAAGGCGCTGTTATTATCACTGCCGCCGCCATAGCCAACATACCCGTTAACATTGCGGACATAGCCGCCGTTGCTGACGGTCAGCGAGTTGAACTGTCCAGAGTTGATGCCCACGTACACGTTGTCACTGTTGATCCACTTCGAGCCGGCATCGGTAACCAACGCACTGTTCTTGTTACCCGCACTGCCGATATAGGCGTATTGGTTACTGACGACACCGCCTTGTCTGATTGTCAACGTGTTGGTGGAGCCATCTACACCTATGTACATGCCGTAGGCGTTGTTCCAAAGCGAGCCGGCGCCGGTGACCAATACGCTGTTGTTGTTCGCAACGTAACCAACATAGCTATGCAGCGAAGTAAGCCAACCTCCATTACTGACTGTCACGGAGTTGAATTGGGCGCCCCAAGCGCCGACGAAAAGCCATAGGCCGTCATTGTGCCACGCCGAACCGGGGCCGGTCACCAGCACCGTGTTGCTATTGGCTCCGGCGCCTACGCCGGCATTGTAATTTCCACCAACGTTACCGGCGCCGCTATTGTTCACCACACCGCCGTTGCTGACCGTCAGGGAGTTAAACGCGCCCAAGCGACCGACAGTAAGCTCACCGCTGTTGTTCCAGACCGAACCGGGGCCGGTAACGATGGCAGCGTTGTTGTTGGCGCCGGCGGCGTAGCCGATGGTGCCGTTGACGTCATTCACGAGGCCGGTGTTGATGATGGTCATCGTGTTAAACGAGGCGAGATTGCCCACAGTGAGATCGCCGGTGTTGATCCACGTTCCGTTGTTCACAAGGGCGCTGTTGTTGTTCGCGCCGACCTGATTGCCGACGACGGCGTTCACGTTGCTGGCCACACCGCGATTGAGGATGGAGATGCGGTTGAATGCGCCGGTGACGCCGATGGTGATGTTGCCGGAATTGTTCAACAGCGAGTTGAGATCGGTCACGGTAATGCTGTTGTTGGTCGAGCCGGCAGAGAAACCGACCCACGTGTTTACGGCAGTCACCACACCGCCGGTGTTGATCAGCAGCGAGTTGTTCGAAGACGGATCGAAGCCGACGAACAGGTCGCCGGTGTTGATCCACTTCGAGCCGGTGCCGGTAACCAAGACGTTATTGTTATTGGCATCCATGTAACCGATATAACCAGTCACGTCGCTGACGGTGCCACCGTTGCGAATCGTCAGTGAGTTAAACGCGCTCCGCATGCCAACATAAAGGTCGGTGTTGACCCAAGCAGAACCATTTCCAGTCACAACCGCCGTGTTACTATTACCAAACACCCCCACTTGTGCCCACATGTCGCTGGCAAAACCACCGTTACTGATCACCAGCGAGTTGAAGGCGCCAAAGTATCCGATTGTCAGGTTATACGTATTGAGCCACTTCGAGTTCGGGTCGGTGACCAATACGCTGTTGTTGTTGGCAGTGTTCCCCATGCCGATATAACCGTTCTGATCGGTGACGGTGCCGCCATTGCGAATCGCCAGCGAGTTTGACAGACCATTCTTACCGACGAAAAGATCACCGGTGTTGACCCACGTCCCGCTGCTGACGAGGGCGCTGTTGTTGTTCGCGCCGAACTGATCGCCGATGCTGGCGTTTACGTTGCTGACCAAGCCTTGATTGAGGATGGAGAGGCGGTTGAACGAGCCGGTGACACCGAGGGTGAGGTTGCCGGTGTTCACCCAGAGCGAACCCGGATCGGTCACCGTCACGCTATTGTTGGTCGAGTCAGCCGAATAACCAATCCAACTGTTCACGTCACCGACAAAACCACCGTTACTGATGATGAGCGAGTTGTTCGAGGACGGATCGAACCCGACGAACAAGTCGGCGCTGTTGAGCCATTTCGAACCGGCGCCGGTCACGAGCGCGCTGTTGTTGTTGGCGTTGAACGCGCCGACGAAGCCGTTCACGTCGCCGACTGTGCCGGCGTTCTGGATCGTCAGCCTGTTGCCCACGCCGTTGTAACCGATGTAGAGATTGCCGGAGTTGATCCAGGCGGAACCGGCGCCGGTCACGAGCGCGCTGTTGTTGCTGCTGCCGCTGTTGTTGCCAACAATGCCATCAACATTATATACGACGCCGCCGGCGGCGATGGTCATCTGATTGGCGGACCCGCTGAGGCCGACGGTGAGGTTGTTGCTGTTCGTCCAGATCGAGCCGCTGCCGGTCACCAACGCGCTGTTGTTGCTGGCGGTGGCCTGATAGCCGATGTAGGCAGCCCCTCCGACGGCCACTTTGCCGCCGTTGGTAACGGTCATCTGGTTGAGAACCGAATGATCGCCGATGATCAGGTCGCCGCTGTTGTTCCAGAGCGATCCCGAGCCGGTGACGAGAACCTTGTTGGTCGCGCCGTCATATCCGAGAATCCCCTTGGCGTTGAAGACCTGGCCGCTGGCGCTGATGGTCATCTCGTTGAAGCTTCCTCTCAGCCCAATGGTCAGTTGCCCGCTGTTATTCCAGCGTCCGCCGGTGGTGACCTGGATCGTGTTGCTGTTCGAGCCATACTCAGCGCCGACAACGCCGAGCACGTTGCTGACGACGCCTTGGTTGAGGATGCTAAGCCGGTTGAACGCGCCGGTGACGCCGATGGTGAGGTTGCCGATGTCGTTCAGGAGCGAGCCGGGATCGGTCACGGTGATGCTGTTGTTGGTCGAGCCGGCGGAGTAACCGACAAACGTGTTCGTGGCGATGACCACGCCGCCGTTGCTGATGATGAGCGAGTTGTTCGCAGACGGGTCGAAGCCGACGAAGAGGTCGCCGTTGTTGATCCACTTCGAGCCGCCGTCGGTGACGAGGACGCGGTTGTTGTTCGCATTGACGGCACCCACGTAGCCGTTCCGGTTGGTGACCGTACCGGCAGTCTGGATCGTCAGCGAGTTGGAAGAACCGAGGTCGCCCACCCTGAGGTCAACGGCCATGACGAAGGCAGAGTTGGTGCCGGTGATCAGGACGCTGTTGTTGTTGCCATTGAAGCCGACCCAACTGTTCGAGGAGGTGACGAGCGCGCCGTTGTTGACCACCATGGAGTTGGATGCGCCGAAGTAGCCCACCCACAGACTCTGCGCGTTGTTCCAAATCGTGTTCGACCCGGAGACCAGCGCCGAGTTGTTGTTGCCAGAAAAGCCCACGACGCCGGCCAAATCAGAAACCAACCCGTAATTCGTGATCGTCAGCGAGTTGAAATTACCGGAATTGCCCACATTCAGTTGCGTCAGGACCCAAGCAGAACCAGCGCCTCTCACGATGGCCGCAGCGTTGTTGGTGAAGTAGCCCACATAGCCGTACCGGTTGAGGGTAAGGCTGGCGTTGTTGATGTCAAACGTGCCGGCCTGAACATAAGTGTCGCGGTAGTTGTTCGTGTTGCCGGACAGACCGAGCGTGTTCGCACCGAACTTCCAGAGGTCATTGCCCGTGATGGGACCGGTCAAGGTCAGGTTGCCACCGCCGGTGTCCACGCTGTTCGTGATGGCCGCCAGCACCACCGGGTTCGCCAACGTAATCGTCAACGTGCCGCCGCCGCTGCTGAGGGTGCCGCCGTTCATGATGAGCCAGCCGCTGCCGAGCGCGGTGTTGTTGCCAACCACCAGCCATCCACCGGTGTTCGATGTGCCGCCGCTGTAGCTGTTCGCCCCATTTAACGTCAGGGAGCCGGTCCCACTCTTGACCAGCCAGCCGACGCCATCCATCTGGCCGTTCAGCGTGAGGTTGCCGCCGACGGTGTTGAAGTAGCCGTTCACGGGAAGATGGAAGGTGTTGCCGAGTGTCTGGTTGCCCTGCGCGCCGAGGGTGCCGCCGTTCATCGTGACATCGCCAACGCCAAACGCATTGCCGCTGCCCGCCGCGAGCGTGCCGCTGTCAATCCACGTGCCGCCGTTGTAGCTGTTGTTGCCGCTCATGATGGTGATGCCGGTGCCCTGTTGCCGCACGCTGCCGGTGCCGCTGATATTGTTGCTGACCGCCAGCGTGTCGCTGCGATTGAAGATCAGCGAAGAGTAGTTAATCACGTTGCTAGTGCCAAGCGTGCCGGTGGTGCCGCCGTTGCCAATCTGCAACGCGCCGGCGCCGGAATTGATGAGCGTGATGCCGCTGTAGGTGTTGGTGCCGGTCAGGATCAACGAGCCGAGGCCGTTCTGCGTCAGGCTGCCGGTGCCGCTGATGTTGTTGGCCACCACCGTGCTGTCGCCGCGGTTGAACACCAGCGAAGATAAGTTGGTGACGACACCGAGGCCGAGCGTGCCGGAGAAACCGCCATCGCCAACCTGCAACACGCCCGCCGCGATGGTGGTAGCGCCCGTGTAGGTGTTGTTGCCGACGAGGACCAGCGTACCGAGGCCGGCTTTGACGAGGTCACCGGGGCCGCTGATGACGCCAGTTTCGGTGGCAGTGGCACCATTCGTGACGTAGAGGGTGGGATCGGTCAGCAGGAGGATGTCGTTGGCGAACGTGAGCGTCTTGGTGAAGACGAGCATGCTGCCGTTGTACATGGTTACCTGTCCCAAGCCCAACGCTGTGTCGTTGCCAACCGCGATGACGGCGTTGCTGTAGAGGATGGTGCCGCCGCTGTAGCTGTTCGCGCCGTTCAGCGTCAAAATGCCGCCGCCGAAATTATAGACGCCGCCGGCTCCGTCAATCTGGCCGTTCAGTGTCAGGTTGCCGTTGGCCGTGTTGAAGAGGCCGTTGGCGATCAGGTGGAAATTATTGGCCAGCGTCCGGTTGCCCTGCGCGCCGAGCGTGCCGCCATTCATGGTGACGTCGCCGGAGCCGAGCGCTGTGTTGGTGGCAACAACGACGGTGCCGGTGTTGATGGAGGTGCCGCCGCTGTAGCTGTTGTTGCCCGCCAACGTCAGCGTGCCGGTGCCTTGCATGATGAGGTTGCCAGAGCCGCTGACGACGTTGGAGACGATCAGGGAGTCGCTGCGGTTGAAGATCAGCGTGCCGTTGTCCACCACATTGGTGGTGCCGAGCGTGCCGGTGGTGCCGCCGGCGCCAATCTGCAAGGTGCCACCGTTCTGGATGGTCGTGAGGCCGCTGTAGTTGTTGCTGCCAACGAGGATGGTCGTGCCGCCGGCCAGTTGCGTCAGGCTGCCGGTGCCGGTGATGAGGTTGCTGACGGTGAGATTGTCGCGGTTGAAGACGAGCGCGGAGAGGTTGGTGACGTTGCCGAGGCCGAGCGTGCCGGTGAAGCCGCCGCCGAAACCGTCGCCGATCTTGAGGACGCCGTTGCTGATGACAGTCACGCCGCTGTAGCTGTTGTTGCCCGCCAATGTCAACGTGCCCGCGCCGGTCTTGATGAGGTTGCCGCTGCCGGTGATGTCGCCGCCCTCGACGGCGGTGGCGTTGTTGGTGACCCAGAAGTAGCCGTTGCCGTTGAGTTGGACGCCGTTCAGAATGCTGTAGTTGCCGATGAATCCGAGGGTGGTGCCGTTGTTCATGGTCACGCCGCCGCTGCCGAGCGCGTTGTCGTTGCCGACGAGCAGGGTCGAGCTGCCAGTAATGATGGTGCCGCCAAAGTAATCGCTGTTGCCGCGCAGCACCAAGGTGCCGTTGCCGACCTCGACCAACGTGCCGGCGCCGTGAATGGCGCCGCCCATGCTGATCGTGCCGCCGGCATTGTTGAACGTGCCGGCGGTGTTCAAGTTGAACTGATTATTGATGGTTTGTGCGCCCTGCACGGCGAGGGTGCCGCCATTCATGGTGACTTGGTTCGCGCCAATCACGGTGCCGAGGGCGTTGGCCGCGGCGACGACCAGTGTGCCGGTGTTGATGGTGGTGCCGCCGCTGTAACTGTTGTTGTTCGAGAGGACCAGGGAACCGGTTCCGTTTTGTATCAGACTGCCGCTGCCGGCGATCACGTTGCTGACAATAATTGTGTTGCTGCGATTGAAGACGAGGTTGGAGAAGTTGGTGACGTTGCCGGTGCCGAGTGTGCCGGTGGTGCCGCCGTTGCCGACTTGGAGCGTGCCGCCCGTGATGCGGGTGACGCCGCTGTAGTCGTTGCTGCCGGTCAGGATGGTTGTGCCGGAGCCGTTCTGCGAAAGGCTGCCCGTGCCGCTGATGCGGTTGCTGACGATCATCGTGTCGCTGCGATTGAAAATGAGCGAGGCGAGGTTCGTGACATTGCCGCCGCCGAGGCTGCCGGCGGTGCCGCCGCCGAGACCGTCGCCGATCTTCAGTGTGCCGTTGCTGATGATCGTCGCACCAGCGTAGGAGTTGTCAGCCGCAAACGTCAGTGTGCCGCCGCCGTCTTTGACAAGGTCGCCCGCGCCGCTGATGACGCCGGCCTCGACGACCGTGACGCCGCTCGTGACGTAGAAGGTCGGGTCGGCATACAGAATGACGTTGTTGGCAACCGTCATGTTGGCAAGGAAACCGAGTGTGGTGTTCTTGTACATATGGACGGTGCCGCTGCCGAGAGCGCTGCCATTGGAGATGTAGAGCGTGGCGGCATTGGTGATGACGGTGCCGCCGCTGTAGGAATTCGCGCCGGCGAGTGTGAGGGCGCCCGCGCCCATTTGCGTCAGGCTGCCGGTGCCGGTGATGATGTTGGAAACGATCATCGCACTGCCTTGGTTGAAGATGAGCGAGGAGTTGTTCTCGATGCTGCCGCTGCCGCTCAGGCTGCCGCCGTTGAACTGGATCGCGCCGGAGTTGATGTGCAAGCCGCCGGTAAAGGTGTTGTTGCCGGCGAGGATGAGTGTGCCGGAGCCGTTCTGGCTGACGCTGCCGGTGCCGCTGATGTTGTTGGAGACGGTGAGGTTGTTGCTGCGGTTGAAGATGAGCGAGGAGTTGTCAATGATGTTGTTGGTGCCGACCATGCCGGTGGTGCCGCCGTTGCCGATCTGGAGCGCGCCGGCCGTGATGACCGTGCGACCAGTGAAATTGTTGTTGTTCGTCAGGATGACCGTGCCGCTGCCGCTCTGGTTCAAGTTGCCCGCGCCAGAAATGGAGTTGTCAACGGTAATGGTGTCGCTGCGATTGAATGTCAGGGTGCAACTATTGCCAATCTCAACGAGGCCGACGCCAAGGGTGCCGCTAACGCCGCCGTTGCCGATCTGGAGCACCGTGTTCGGGAGCGTGACACCCGGAGGCCCGTCAACACCGATATAGGTACCCGTGTAGGTGTTGGCACCGGTGAAGATGGTCCTGTTGCCGCCCCAAAGATGGACGTCGCCACCGCTAATGTTGCCGCTCAGCGTGAGGGTTCCGCCCGAGTTGTCCAAGCCGCCAAAACTGCTGACGGTGATCGCGTTGTTGAGGCTGCGGGCGCCGCCGCTGGAGCCAAGATAAGCTCCTCCGCTTATGTTGATATTGCCCGTGCCGAGTGCCGCGTTGTTGCCCGCCAAGATCCCGCTGTACCCGCCGATCGCGTCAATCGTGGTGCCGCCGCTGTAGGTGTTGGCCCGTTGAGCGTGAGAACGCCACCGCCCGTCATCGTCAGGCTGCCGGTTCCGCTGATCGGGTCGCCGACGGTGATGGCGTTGCTGCGATTGAAGACGAGGGAAGAGAGGTTGATGATCGCCCCGCTGCCGAGGGTGCCGGAGGTGCCGCCGTTGCCGACTTGGAGGACGCCATTGCTGATGATGGTGCCGCCGCTGTAGCTGTTGTTGCCGGCAAAGGTCAATATGCCAGGCCCGGCACTGATAAGACCGGAAGTTCCGCTGATGGGAGAATTGATTGTCGTGGCAGGAATCACACCGATGAAGCCCGGGCCTGTCAACGTCAGCGTGCCCAGACCGGTATCCGTATAGGTTCCCAGCGGGCCAACCCAGAGTTGATCAACCGTGAGGGCACCAGCATTGAGCGCAAACGTGCCGGGAGTGCCTGCTGCGACGGCAATATCCAGAATGTTGACAGTGAGCGTTCCGCCCAGATAGACCGCCACGGTGCCGCCATTACCAATCTGAAGCATGCCGGCAACGGCCCCCGGCGTCCCAACCTGCGCCACGGCATTGGGGACGAGTGGGCTGACCTGCACGGTTTGGAGGGCGGTGGGGACACCGCCGATCCAGTTGCCGCCAGTGCTCCAATCCCACGGACTTCCGGGAATCGGTGCGGGCGGAGCAGGAGCAACACCGCCGACCCACTGGTTTTGTCCCATGGTGGACTGGCCCAAAAGAATGGCCGACATCGTCAAAGCGACGGCAATGGTACGCGTGATCGAAACATTTGTGGTCTTCATAGCGCTATCTCCTATATTTCACTCCAATCACCAAAACGGCTTGTCTCACTCATTCACACCGAGGTGCATCACTACGATGTTCCGATGTTCCCAAACCGCTATACCTCTGTCAACACTAATCCCGTGCTTATTTCGTTACATCCTTGTGTCATCTTTCCGTCTGTGATAGACGCTCTCTCGTGTCGACGATGTCATTCACATGCAACTGAACTTTCGCGAACGAAAACAGTGGGCTTGGGCGGCACTGCTCGTGTTGGTGACTGTTCTGGTCCATTCCCCAGCGTTGAAGGCAGGATTCATTTGGGATGATGATCTGTTGTTGACGGAGAACAAGAACATTCTATCCGACACCGGGTTGCAGCAGATATGGACATACTCGTTGGATGCCGAGTATTACCCGATCACATGGACGTCCTTTTGGCTGGAGTGGCGATTGTGGGGAATGAATTCCAAAGGGTATCATGCCACCAACATCTTGTTTCATGTATTGGGGACCTTGTTGGTGTGGCGTGTCTTGGTGCGCTTGAGGATTCCCGGCGCTTGGTGGGCAGCCTTGTTTTTTGCAATCCACCCGGTGAACGTCGAATCAGTTGCTTGGATCTCGGAACGCAAGAACACCCTGTCATTGGTTTTCTATGCGCTGACGATGCTGACGTTTTTGCGTTACAACAGTGGCGGTGCGAGCGGTTGGTATTGGGGTGCGTTGGCTTCTTTCTTGGCGGCGTTGTTGAGCAAGACATCGGGAATTATGTTGCCCGTGGTGTTGCTGCTATGTGTCTGGTGGCAACAGGGACGGATCCACAGCCGCGACCTGTGGCATGTCGCACCATTTTTCTTGTTGGCGGCGGTCATTGGCCTGCTGACCCTATCGGCGGGACAATGGGAATCAGCAAACCCATCTTCTTTCCACACCATGGAACGCCCGTTGTGGTTCCGCTTTGGCGCAGTCGGCCATGTGTTCTGGTTCTACGCGGGGAAAGCCATGTTGCCGGTCAATCTGATGGCTGTCTATCCGTTATGGAGATTCGATTCATTGACACCAGCGTTCTGGTTGCCAACGCTGGCAGTGATGACCTTGGCGGGAATCGCTTGGTGGTTTCGCGCGACTTGGGGCAGAAGCGTGTTGTTTGCGCTGTTGTACTTCGGTGTGATGCTGTTTCCGGTGTTGGGTGTCTTCAATATGCCGTACACTGGACGTTCTCCAATTGTCACAGATCACCTCCAATACCTTGCCATCATCGGCATCATCGGCTTGGCGGTGGCCGGAATCATGAGCCTGCCGCGTGCGATCGGCAACGCCACCGCCATCGTCATCCTCGGTATGCTGGCGGTCTTGAGCGTCAAGCGGGCGACTTGTTACGAAGACCCCGTTAAATTCTGGACTGACACGCTCGCCAAAAACCCGCAGGCTTCCAGGGCGCATTACAACTTGGGAGTCCACTACGACAAACTCGACCGCTATGACGAGGCGCTGAAACATTACGCCGCCGCTCTCGACTCCGAGCCGAACTACTACAAAGGACACAACAACATGGCGAAAATCCTGATTCGCCAAGGCAAACTGACGGACGCCATCGAGCATTTTCGGACGACCGTCCGCTTGCGGCCCAACCAACCTGATCTTCGCTTCAATTACGGTCTCGCCCTGTTCCTGGCAAAACGATTCCCAGAAGCTGTCGTTGAATTGAAGCAGGTGATCCGTTACCAGCCTCGCAACGCCAACGCCCACGCCTGCCTTGCCAGTGCGTATGCCCAACTCGGCAAAACGAATGAAGCGCACCGGTATTTTGCCGAGGCAGCCCGCCTCAATCCAAATCACCCTGACTACGTGCGTTTTCTACCCCGCTAGCTTGCCCGCCACAAACTCGACCATCGCGGGATCCTCCAGCAACGGCGGGCTAAGTTCCCATGTGATGCCGGGATGATCGTTCAACGCGCTCTCAAACTGGCGTGGAATATCTTCGTTGAGGTGTCGGCCGGGAACGAGGAACAAAGCGTATCCCTGAATATGATTACAGCCCTGCGCCGTCAGCCGAATAATGGCGTCCAGAATCGTCGGCTCGCCCAAATCCATGAACGCCGGCTCGATACATTCATTCTGAAGCCGTTCGCGCAACTGCGCGACAAACCGCGCCAGCGTCGCGTTGCCTTCCGCGCGGCGCGAGCCGTGCGCGACCACCACAATGCCAACCTTGCGTTTCATGCCTAGCATCGTACCACAACCATCTCCACCTGAAAACCGCCCCGTCGAAAGTCATTCTATTTTGAAACATATGTTTCAAAATAGAATGACTTTTGCGACAGCGTGAAAACACTGGCATCTGACCAAGAATCTGATACTGGTCTTGTCGGATATTGCTGCCATGCTGATCAGCGTCATCGTCCCGACCTTCAACGACCAGGCGCACCTGCCAGTCACGCTGCGCCAACTCGCCGACCAGCAGGACATTGAACTGATCGTCGTGGACGGCGGCTCCGATGATTTGTCCGCCGACATCGCCCGCCAAATCACGCCCTACGTCTTCATCACACAACCGAACCGCGCCCGCCAACTCAACGAAGGCGCCCGCCACGCCACGGGCGACATTCTTCTCTTCCTGCACCCCGGCTCTTTCCTTCTTCCCGGCGCATTGCTGGAGATCCAACGTCGCATGATCGCTGCCAGCGCTGTCGGCGGCGCGTTCGATTTCCATTTCGATTCGCCCCGCCGAATCTTCCGAACGCTCGAACGCTCCTACAGTCGCCGGGCGCGTTTCTGGCGGTTGCCGCGCGAGGAACAAGGTGTGTTCGTCTGGCGGCAAGTCTTCCAAAGAGTCGGCGGTTTCCCCGACGCGCCGATTTTGGAAGGCATGGCCTTCGGACGGCGACTACGGAACGCAGGCCGACTGACCTTCATCCGCGAAGGACTCGTCGCGAGCGCGCACCGTTGGAACACGCACGGCCCCATCAAAACAATGTTGGTGGACACGTGGCTCAACGTTCTCGCGGCCATTGGAGTCCCCGCGCGCCAATTGCGCCGCGTCTATGACAGTTGGATGCGCGGGCCAGAGACGGCGATGTCGCTCAACCGGGAACGACGCCACACTCAGAAACCGAAACAGACTCCGGCCTGAACGTTGTGCGGTTCGTAGCCGTCGCGGCCCAATTCGGTGTTGTAGTTCAAGTACGTGCCGACGGTCGGCGTCCATTGCACCCACACGCCAGCGCCAATCACCACGCTGTCGCGACCGATGCCGGGACCGCGCACGGTGAAGACGTTGCCGGCGCCGTTGGCGAAACGCGAATCCAGCGCGACGCCACCGTTGAAGTACTCGTGTTGCCACGACAGGCTTACGTCGGGTGACACGATGACCTTGCCGGCCTTGGCGCGGCAACCGACGTGCACGCCGAGCCGCGAGTGCATCGCATCTTCGCTTTGCGATTCGATGTGCAACGGCGACATCGAGCCGCTCTCGCTGAAGCCGTCAATGTCCACTCGCTTGTATTGCAGCGTCAGTTGCGGGCCGAACACCCAGATGCCTTTCTGCCAGTCGTAGCCGCCGCCAATCAGGCCGGTGAAATCCGTGCCGTCAGTCTTGCCGGTGGCGTTGCCGCCCAAGCCAAGACGCCGAGTGTCGTAGGAGTTGTAGCCGCCGCCGAGCATTCCTTCGAGGTGGAATCCTTGGTTGAACCACGCGGCGTAAATGCTCGCGCGTCCGCTGTCCACGTCAATGTTCCCATTGTTGGCGAGATTGGCGCGCGTGTCAGCGTAACCAAGCGTGAGACCAACCACCAGTTTGTCGCCAAGACGACGGTCAAGACCAATGGTGAAGCCGCCGCCACGCAGATGATAGCCGCTGGCGTTGGCGTCGCTGCGGACGTTGACGAACTCGCCGGCGCCTTCGAGGTACAGGCCCCACGGGTTGTCGGTGGCGGGACTGAGTAACGCGTCGGCGCACGGCACTGGCTGCACCGGCACAGCTTGGAGTGTTTGGCCGGGGCCGCCGGAGTCGAACAGGCTCAGGCGCGCCGCGCTGAAGCCGTGGCTGCCGGCGCGCAGTTCATTGACGCGGCTGAGGAAACTGTGGCCGCGCGCGTCCATGCCGGCGAAGGCTAGCGTGAAGAGCGCGCTGAGTTCTTCGGGCGCGATGAGGTCGAAGACGGCGGGCAAACCGTTGGTGCCGCCGGGGAGGTAGTCGAGGTAATTGATGAGGTCGGTCAGGCGCGGGTCGCTGAGCGCGCCGTCGAGGTTGCGGGCGACGGCCTGCTGGTTCGGCGTCACGGCGTACGGCAGGAACGGCAACTGCGTCCACGCCAGCGTCACGCTGTCCGGATCGTACTCGACGACGGCCTCCAACAACGGGCTGGACGGAATCTGGTAGTCGAGCGCGTTGAACGCGCCGCTGACGCCGTTGCTGGCGACGAGCAACGTCACCTGATCGGTGAAATGCGGGAGGAACCCGTCGAACTGCACGACGCGCAACGTCCCGGTGAGGCTGGCGTAGCCGGCGATGGCGAGTTGGTCGGACGCGCCGGGCGCGGTGCCGCCGACAGCCAGTTGCAGGGTGCCGCCGACAGCCTGAGTGTAGCTGCCGCCGATGGCGATGACGAGCGGGTCGGCCTGCAAGGTGCCGCTGAGGAGGTTCACGTTGCCGAGGCCGAGGGCGTTACCGTGTTTGACGCTGAGTGTGCCGCCGTTGGCGATCCAAGTGCCGCCAGCGTAGGTGTTGGCGTTGGAAAGAACCAACAAGCCCGCGCCGAGGTGCGTGAGGCTGCCGGAGCCGCTGATCGCGTTGACAACCAGAACCGTATCACCGCGGTTGAAGCTCAACTCGCCGTTGTCGGTCACGCTACCGGTGCCGAGCGAGCCGTTGACGCTGCCGTTGCCGATCTGGAGCGCGCCGCCGGGGTTGATGATGGTGGCGCCATAACTATTGCTGCCGGTCAGGATCGTGCGGCCTGCGTTCCACTGCCAGACCGTGCCGGTGCCGCCGATGTTGTTGGCGACAACGTTCGTGTCGGCCCGGCCGAAGTAGAGGATGCCGTTGTTGAGGACGACGCCGGCGCCGAGCGTGCCGCTGAGGCTGCTGCCGGAACCGATGGAGAGCGCGCCGCCCGGGTTGATGGTGGTGGTCCCGGTGTAGTCGTTGACGCCAAGCAGCCACGTCAAGCCGGTGTCCTGGATCAGGTTGCCGGTGCCGCTGATGTTGTTGGCAACGGTCAGGCCGCCGCTGACGTTGAAGATGAGCGCGCCGTTGTTGGTTACGGCACCGGTGCCGGGCGAGCCGGTGACGCCGCCGTTGCCGAGGCGCAGCGTGGCGCTATTGGAAACAACCGTCGGGCCGGTGTAGCTGTTGTTGGCTGTGAATGTCACGGTGTTGGTGCCGATGATGACAACGTCGCCGCTGCCGGTGATGTTGCTGCTGATGGTCAGGTTGCCGCCGGAGGAGTCGAACGTCGGGTCGCCGGTGACGGTGATGAGGTTGCTGATGGTGTGGTCGCCGAGTGTGCCGAGCGTGGTGCCGTCGAACAAGGCTACCGTGCCGCTGCCGAGGGCGAGATCGTTGCCGACGACGATGGTGGCGCCATTGGTAACGATGGTGCCGCCGGTGTAGGCGTTCGAGCCGGTTAGGACAAGGACACTGGAGCCGCTGGTCAACAGGTTCATGTCGCCGCCGAGCGGGCTGCTGATGACGGTCGCGCTGCCGGTGCTGTTGATGGACAGCCCGCCGCCGGTCAACACCAGTTGCCCGAGGCCGGTGTCGTTGTACGCGCCGTTGGGGCCGATGGTAAGGCTGTGAAGGCGGACGGTGCCGGCGTTGAAGTTGAACTCGCCGTTGCCGACGGCGCCGACATTGAGATGGCCGTCGTTGAGGTCGAGCGTGCCGCCGTTGACGGTCAACACGCCGGTGGCGCCGGCGACGCCGCCGAGCAAGGTGTTGCCGCCGCCACCGACCTGCGCGACGCTGTTGCTGCCGCCGTTGACGATCCAAGCGGCGGTCTGGCCAACGGTCGCGCCGACGATGAATGTGCTGTTGGACGGCACAACGATCTGCGCGCCCGCGAGGGTGGTCAGCGTGCCGGCGTTGAACTGGAAGATGGAGAAGGCGCGGTTGGTGACGTGGAAAGAGTCGGCCACGATGTTGCCGCCGTTGAACGCCAGCGCGCCGCGGCGCACATCAAGCAGGCCGGTGGCCGCGGCGTTGGTCGCGGCGAGAGTGCCGCCGGAAACGGAAAGCAGGTTGTTGCTGGCCGTGACGTTGGCGCCGACCACAACGCTGGAACTGAACACGGCGCCGTCGTTGGTGACCATCAGCGAACTGCCCCAACTGGCAAGACCCACTATGAGATTGCTCTCGTTCAACCATCTCGATCCGGCGCCGTCCACGACCACGTTGTTGTTGGTCGCCGGCGCGTAGAAGCCGATACAACCTTGGATACTGGTGACGCCGCCGCCATCGCGAATGGCCAGCGAATTGCTCTTGCCGTACAAACCGACGACGAGGCTGCCGGCGACGGCCAGACCCGATCCTGCACCCGTGACCGTCACGGTGTTGTTGCTTGCTCCGACGCTGCCGCCGATGGAGTTGCTTCTGACAGCGGTGACGGCGCCGCCGTTGGTGATCATCAGTGAGTTCCCCCATCCAGAAACGCCCACAGCGAGGTTGCTGGTGTTCAGCCAGCGCGACCCGGCGCCGTCCACGGTGATGCGATTGAAATTTCCTCCCGTGTTGCTGCCGACGTAACCCAGCGTGTTGCTGACAACGCCGCCATTGTGGATGGTCAGTGTGTTGCTGCTGCCAAAGTAGCCGATCGTCAGGGTGCCGTTGTTTCGCCAGAGGGAGTTCGTTCCCGTAACCAGCACGCCGTTGCCAGAGGCGGCATTGGTGCTGCCGATGACGGCTGTGGCGCTGAACACGGCGCCGCCGTTGGTGATCGTCAGCACGTTGGCGCTGCCGGCGTAGCCGACGGTCAGTGCGTTGCTGTTGCTCCAGACGGAGTTCGCTCCCGAGACGAGCACGCAGTTGGCGGAAGCTGTGCTGTTGCTGCCTATGATGGCACTGGAACTGAATACGGCGCCGCGGTTGTCAACACACAGCGCGTTGCTCCTGCCGCTGCCGCCCACGATCAGGTTCGCCGAGGCGACCAGCTTGGATCCCAAACCGGTGAGCGTCACCACGTTGTTGCTGGCGGCGGCGCCGGACCCGACGGTGACGGTCGTGCCGGCGGTGACGCTGCCGCCGTTGGTGATCGTCAGCGAATTGTACCAACCGGCAAGGCCCACGATGAGCTGGTTGGTGTTCACCCAGCGCGACCCGCTGCCGTCCACCGTCACGACGTTGCCGATGGCCGTGTTGGTGTAACCGATGCAGCCGTTGCTGTTGCTGACGATGCCGCCGTTGCGGATGGTCAGCGAGTTGCTGGCGCCGAACTGGCCGACCCGCAGGTTGAAGAGATTGAACCAGCCGGAACCGGTTCCGTCCACCGTGGCGCTGTTCTGGTTCGCTCCGTTGGTGTAGCCCACGTAACCGGAGAAAACGTTGGTCAACCGGCCGCCACTGGTGATCACGAGCGAGTTGTTGGTGCCGGACACGCCGACGATGTAGTTGGTGCCGCCGTTGTTGACGACATTGGTAATCAACACGCTCGTGTTGTCCTCGGCCAGCACCGTTCCACCCGCCGCCAATAGCAGAACCAACATCCATCGCAATGTTCCGGAAATGTTCCGACTGTCCGTTTGCATGTCCCGCCTCCGTTTCCCCGCGAGTGTATTGAACGCGCAACACACCGACAAGTGAAAAAACGTCAGTCAGTGCTGGTTGACAACGTCAATCAACGCCCGGAGCCGGCCAAAGTCCGTCCGGTTGAAGGGGAATACGATCCGATGAAGGGACGCAGCCTCCAGTTCGTTCTCTTCTTCCGGTAACGCTGTCGAGCCAACAAACTTGCCGTTCACACAAATACCGGCAAAGCGGTCGTTGAGCGTTTGAAGAAGGCTGTCGGTGACCGGATGTTTCACGCGCAACACAAGCTGGTCTTTGACGTAACGGCTGGAGTGATAGTTGCGGTAGAAGTTTGCAATCTCGTCGCACGCTTCCTCGATGTCGTCGGTAATCTTGAACAGCGCGAGGTCGTCGCGGTCAATCAACCCGGCATCGAGCAACTGGTCCTCGACGAACCGCCACCACGTCTTCCAGTACCGGCCGCGCGGCACGTCCACGAACACCAGCGGTTTCGGCTGGGCCTTGCCGGTCTGCATCAGCGTGAGAGCCTCGAAGCCTTCGTCGTGCGTGCCGAACCCGCCGGGGAACAGCGCGATGGCGTCGCTCTCTTTCATGAAACACAGTTTGCGCGTGAAAAAATATTTGAACGAGACGAGCTTCTTGTCGCCGGCGATTTCCTCGTTCGGCTCCTGCTCGAACGGCAGACGGATGTTCAGACCGAAACTGTTCCCCCGCCCTGCCCCGCGTTGCGCCGCGCCCATGATCCCTTCGCCGCCGCCGGTAATGACCATGAAGCCGCGCGCGACAATCGCTTTGCCGAACGCGATGGCCTGCTGGTACTCGGGTGCGTCGGGCTTGGTGCGCGCGGAACCGAACACGGTGACCTTACGCTGGCCTTGGTATGGTCCGAAGACCTTGGATGCGTAGCGCAGTTCCTTGACCGCGGAGGCGATGACGCGCACGTCGCGCCGGTCCATCTTCTCGTCGAGCACGCGCAACGCCGTCGCGATGATGTCCTCGGCGAGGTCGGTGTTCTCCGCGTCGCCGCGGGTTTGAAGCAGTTGTCGAATCAGAGTTTTGTCGTCCATGATGGCGACATAATAAACGGTCGGCGGGCAAAAATCGAGAGCAGGAGCGCCGCCGTCCCGGCGGTCGGGGCCACACTGCAAACCGCCGGGACGGCGGCGTTCCTCTGCGTGCGAAAATCGAGTTTGACCTGCGCTCATTGCTTCGTTACTGTCCGCGCACCCCGTTCAAAGGAGAAACCAAACCCATGATCGTCACCACAGCCCAACTATTCAAACAAGCCTATGGCAAGTACGCCATCGGCGCATACAATATCAACAACCTCGAACAGACCGTCGGCCTGTTCAAAGGCAACATCGCCAGCAAAGCGCCCTTCATCATCCAGATCAGCAAAGGCGCCCGCAAGTACTCCGACAAGCGTTTTCTTGAAGCCATGATCCGCGCCGCCGAACAGGTTTTTCCCGAAGCGGTCTTTGCCGTCCACCTCGACCACGGCGACGAGGAAACCTGCTACGATTGCATCAAGAGCGGGTTCTACAGTTCCGTGATGATTGACGCCAGCCACCACGAGTTCAAAGAGAACGTCGCCATCACCAAGCGCGTCGTGGACGCCGCCCACGCCAAGGGCCTCAGCGTCGAGGCCGAACTCGGCCAGCTCGGCGGCGTCGAGGAACACGTCGTTGGCACCGTCAAACTGACCGACCCGAACCAAGCCGTCGAGTTCGTCCAGAAGACCGGTTGCGATTCATTGGCCGTCGCCATCGGCACCAGCCACGGCGCGTTCAAGTTCAAAGCCGAACCCGGCAAGAAACTCGGACTCCACTTCGATGTTGTCACCGCCATCAAAGCGAAACTTCCCGGTTTCCCGATGGTGTTGCACGGTTCCAGTTCTGTGCCCCAAGACGAAGTCCGTCGCATCAATCACTTTGGGGGAAAGATCATGGATTCCTCTGGCGTGCCGGAGGGAGACCTCGCCAAGGCCGGCAAGATGGGCGTCTGCAAGGTCAACATAGACACTGACGGTCGCCTTGTTTGGACGCGGGTGCACCGTGAGTTTTTCGCATTGTATCCTGAGAAGTTCGACCTACGCGACGTGGGCGTGCCGTTCATGGAAGCGTACGCCCAGATGATCGCCGGCAAGAACCAGATGCTCGGCAGCGCCGGTCACCTCGACGAAGTCCGCGCGGCGCTCGCCAAAAAATAACCGTCAACTCACAGATTCACTGCATCGGGGTCGGGCTTCTGCCCGACCCCGATTGCTTTGCGGGACAGGATGCAAACGGGCGTCAAACAAATACGCGACAAACAATGGCCATGCGGCGCCGAATGCCGCCGCCCACACGACCTCGTCCAGCGGGACGCCGAGCACCATCGGACCCCAAAGCGCGTGGACATTCCATTGCGCGCCGAAGCCGGGCACGAGCACATACCACAACTTCAACGCGATCACATACACAAGCGCATAACCCACCACGCCCGCCAAGACCAGCGGCCAGAATTCGCGCCGGCGCCAGAGAATCACTGCGATCAAAGCCCCGAATGCCGTGATGGTGGCCATGATCGGGCCACCGCCCAATTGCCAACAAAGGTCCCCGACCGCCAATCCGCCAATCGCGCCACCGACATACCGCCACCACATCCGCCCCGGCCGTGGTTGAAACGTGACTCGATGCCGCAGCGACCAGACCGAAGCCAGCCACGCCAATCCCGCGCTCGCAAACGCAAATACGATGTCCTCCGGCCCCGCCAGCAGAACCGCCAAGCGTGACGGATTCCAATATTCAGGCACCACCAACACCGATGTCAGCGCAAACGGCGCCGCCAGTGTTCCACTCAAGACCATCAACGAACGAAATTCGCGCGGACAAAACAACAACGCCACGAAGAACGCCAACAACATCGTCAAACTCAGCATCAGGTATGGGTAAGCGTGGATGAATGGAATCATGACGCTGGCTCCCGCATCCATCACTCGTGTTGCAAAGCCTCGACGGCATTCAGATTCGCCCCGCGCCAAGCCGGGTATAGGCTGCCGAGAACCCCCAACAATACTACGCCGACCATGACTTCGGCGAAGAGGCCAGTCGTTAGTTCGACCTCGATGAATCCCCGCACCCGTGGCAGACTTGTAACCCCGCGCAACACAGTCGCGCCCAGCGTCAACCCGACGCAACCACCCAACAACCCCAGTCCTCCGCCTTCCGCGACAATCAACGCCACAATCCGTTTGGCCGGCCAGCCAATCGCCGAGAGGATGCCGATCTCCCGCGTGCGCTCAAGCACCGACATCAACAGCGTGTTCACCACCACCACCAGCGCGATGAGCAGCGCCGTCAACGACACACTCCACGCCATGGCGCGAAAGAAACGCAGCACCAAGTCATGGTCCGCCACCGCGCTGGTTTCCGTGAACGAAAGCTCGGGAAACGCAGCCTGCAAGCGGGCGCGCACTGCCGCCACTGCCGCTGGATCGTTTGGCCGGGCAAGGCGCAGATTGAACGCCGTCACCTTGCCCTGCCGGGTCATCATCGTCTGCATCGTTCGGAGCGGCAGCGTCACCGAGTTGTTGCCGATCACGCTGCCGGTGCGGAACACACCCACGACACGCAGCGTGCCGCCCCACGCTCGCAGCGTATCGCCGGGACGCTTATGAATGACCTCCGCCAGGGATTGTCCGAGCACAACGGCGTTCGTCTCGTCTGCGGCCGGCAACCGCCCCTCCGTCAGTTGCAGCGTCTCCCACAGGTAACAACCCAACGGCCAGCCTTGGGCGATGGTGGTCTCATCCGTTTCCAGCGACATCATGTCCACCAACTCCGCCGCCACGGCGCTGACGCCATCCATCTGCTCAATTCGGTTCCCCACATTGGCATCAAGGAACGCGCTAAGAATATCAATGGCTCCTTTCTTGACGCCCAAGACGTGCGTGTTACGCGTCTGCAAGTTACGGAGCCAAGCGCGCTCCACTCCGCGCGACAAGCCAACCATCACCACGAAACACGCCACGGCCACAGCAATTCCCAACACCGTCAACACTGACCGCAATGGGCGTCGCGCGAGATTCAAAGCTGCCAGATGCCAGAAGCGCATAGCGACCATTAGGCGGGCACCATCCGCCCGTCTTTGAGATGGCTGATCCGGTGCGCGCGTTGGGCCACGGCTGAATCGTGCGTCACAATCACCAACGCAGTTCCCTCCCGACTTTGGACGTCCGCCAGTAAATCCAGAATCTCCTGCGACGTGTGCGAATCGAGATTGCCGGTCGGCTCGTCGGCGAGAATCACGTCCGGCGAATTCGCCAGACTGCGCGCGATGGCGAGCCGCTGTCTCTCGCCGCCGGACAGTTCAGTCGGACGATGCCCCGCTCGTTCCGACAAGCCGACGCGCGCCAACAATTCATCTGCGCGGCGAAGCCGGTCTTGTGCTTTCGGAATGACGCCGAACATCGGGACCTGCACGTTCTGCCGGGCCGTTAACGTCGGCAACAGGTTGAACGCTTGAAACACAAACCCGATTCGCCGGGCGCGCACGGCGGCCCATTCCGCTCTTGTCCGCAGTTCCTTCCCTTCGAACAGCACACAGCCGGTGCTGGGACGGTCGAGACCGCAGAGCAGGTGAAGCAGGGTGGATTTGCCGCTGCCGCTCGGTCCCATGATCGCAACGTGCTCGTTGCGCTCCACGCGAAAGGAAACGTCCCGCAAGGCCATGCAGCGGCCCGTCGTGTACTTGCGGCTTACTCGCTCGGCAATGATGAGCGATTCGGTCATCGCTCTGCCTTGTACCCGACTGGCCCTCGTTATCTCAAGCTCGAATTGGCGCTCAAACGCCGGTCACACAGGTTTGCTGACGCCACCCTGCCGTTTCAAACGGCGGGGTGGTTTGCTCTTGGCAGGCCCGTATGTCGCGGGGGTCTCGTGAACGGCCAACAGCAGTTCCGTCGTTGCCGACACGCTACCGCGGCTCCAGAGATTGGCCTTCGCGTCGTAGTCCCAGCCCCGCGACCGCAAGTGCGCCGCGAATTCCTCGCGGCTCACCGACAACGCGCCCAGACAATCGCGCCGCCACGCTTCGAGAATCACCTGATTGAACAGAAACTCGCTCGTGTACGAGTCATTGGCTCCGTCGCGGCGTTCCAACACCGCGCCCAGAATCTGGCCGAAGGAAGCGACTCCCACGGTGTTCCGCGCGGTCGAATGACCGCGCGCAGCAGGCTTGTGAAACGTGAGAATCATTTCCCCGGACAAAACACTCCCGGCGTTCTTCTTCTTGTGCATGGACCAGATCACGTCACGCTCCTGCGTGACTGCCGCCTTGAGCGTGCCGTCGCATTCGCGCGCGGTTTCCAAAATCGTGGCGAAGTACGAGGCGTCCCAATGTTGGAATACCACCGACAGCCAGCGGTCAGGCTTGAGCAGACGGAAACATTCGCGGATGCTGTCGGCGAGTTTCCGTTTGTAGTGGTCTTCGGAGAGGTTGCATTCGCCGCCGACGATCGCTTCGGCGGCGCGTGTTTCGTTTGTGACCGAAAACCCGAGCCAGTGGTTCCAGAGGATCGAGAGATCGAGATACGCGATGTGCGCGCCGTACGGCGGGTCGGTGAAGATGTAGTCCACGCTTCGCGACCCGACTGTCTTGGCGAGCGCAGCGGCATCCTGCGCGAGCACTCGCAGATGCGTGCGACTATCCACACGGAGGCGCGCGGGGTGCGTGGCGTTGAAGTGATCGCGCAGCCGCAGCACTTCCTCTTTAGCGGCCAAGACGTTCAGGAAACGTCCGCGAAAGGTCTCCCAAATCGGCAACTCGATAACGCGGTTGGCCAGTTTGTAGCGGTAGATGCTGAAGATACTCGAACCGCCCCGGCTTTCCGCGCGTCCCTCGGCGGAAAGGAATGTCTTGTTCAGTTTGGCCACGGAAGCCGACCAAGCCAGCAAGAGCGGCCCGCGCACGTGTTCGTCGGTCTCCGCGTCAATCGCCTGTTTCAAGATTGCCAACCCGGCCAGTTGGCGTGGAGTAAACAAGTCGTGGAAGAACTCCGCGTCAGAATTGCTGGGCAGACGAATGTTTACCGGCAACGGGAGCGTGTGAAGCAATGCCCGCACGGTCGCTTCGTCGGTCTTCTCGACCACTGTGATTCTCTCAGCGCAGGCCGATTCAATTCGGGCGAACGCCTGTTTCAGCGGCACAGTGGAAGGTAACGTCGTGTCCGCGATCTTAGCCGTGATGAAGTTGGCGAACGGATTGAGGTCATTGTGAACAGCGCGCCGCCCAGCCAACATCGCTTCGATGGCTGTCACGCCGGTGCCGCCGAACGGATCAAGCACGGTCTCACCCGTCTGCGAGTAACGTTCGATGTACGCGCGCACCACGTTAGCTGGACGCCGCGTGAAATACGGATGCACGCCGTAATGCCGCGCGGCTGCCTGTCGCTCAGCAGGTATCGCTGTAACGATTGGCGTGATGGAAGAGCGTCCCGTCATTTCACGTTACCGGCAACTGACTGTTCAAGTAGCGGCACAGCTCTGCAAGTTCGAGCACGTCAATGTGGTCAGGAGGGTTGAGCAAGTTATCATCCACGCAGAGCACGACGGCACGCGGAAGCGGTTTGTAACGGAGCATCTGGTAACGAAAGTCGCGCGACTGTTTCTTGATCTCCACCGGACACTCGTAAGGCAACAGGTTCTGAAACTGAAACCGGCTGGGATCGCAATCGTAGGACTTGCCGACATACGGACCGAGTTGCATGCCGAGCTTCGACAATGCGCCTGCCGCGCGCAGCACATCGGACTCCAGCAAGTTCCTCACGTCAGGATTGTGATGGTCGCTGACGACCCGGCCAATCTCATCGCGTGCCCATTTCACCGAGTCGCGGTCGCGTCGCAAGCAATGTTCCACTTGGCGACGCCAGAGAATGCTCGGATTGCGCGACGTGAAGGTCAACGGTGCAGTGACCTTCTCCAATTCGATCTCTCGTGTGCGTCCCCGTAGCTTGGCGCGCGTTGGCGTAAGGATAAAATGCCCATCGCGGTGCAGGCTGACTTCTACGTCGATCCGTTCAAAGTCATAACCCTCAGGCAGTCCGTACCAGCGGCGAATAGCTTCGCCAATGGATTCTGTTGCCCCGGCCTGCTGGATTCGATCATGCCCAACAGAGCCTCGCACCACCCGTCCGTTCTCCAACTTGTGATTGCACCCAAGCGCCATGAACGGACTGGGAGCGATACCATAAGGAGTCTGAAGAACGACCGGACAACCACCCCATCGCCGCAGATGGTCTTTAATCACATCTGGTACCTTGTGGAAAAGTATTGTGGTCCGCCTTTTCTATTACGGCCTTTGGTTTGCTTTAAGTGCATGATGCAACTCCTGTCAGATGTTGTGCGCCAAAGCCCACCGGATTTCAACACATTTGCTGCCCTTCGCCGGTCACGGCTTGGGCGCGCTGACGGGAACGATGTTGAGCGGCGGCGGCTGCAATCGCGGCAACGATGGACGTGAGGCAACCTCGGTCTCCTCGGCCGGACGCTTGCCGATGACCAGTTGCACTTCCTGCGTCACGGCGCTGGAACGCACAACGGTAATGCTGACTTTGTCGCCGGGACATCGCCGGAACATGACGTTGAGGATGTCGGCGGCGCGGCGGACTTCGTTGCTGCCGATGCGGATGAGAACATCCTGTTCGCGGAAGCCGGCGGCGGCGGCCGGCGTATTGACGCAGACTTGTTCGATGAAGACTTCAAATTGCCCGGCATCGTTCGCCATCAAACTGAGGCGTCGTTCGGTGACGCTCAAGCCAACCCAGCCGTATTGCGGCGCTCCGTGTCGCACGATGTCACGGAGAATTTTTCCGGCGGCGTTCATCGGGAGGACGTAGCTTTGGTCGTCGAGGTGCGCGGCGACGGCGACTCCGACAACTTCGCCGCGTGGATTGAACACGGGGCCGCCGCTCTGCCCCGGCTGGAGCCGGCAGCCGGCGCGGATGTGGCTGGTGATGAACATGCGATTGCCGCATTTGATGTCGAAGCCTTGGATGAAACCTACAGTGGGCGCGCTCGGTTGGTCGAAAGGATATCCGATGGCGACAAGAACGGAACCGGTTTTGAGGTCGTCGGAGTTGCCGAGCTTGAGAAAGGGAACCTTCTCGCCGGTGCCAACGTGGAGAACGGCGAGGCTGGTGAATGGATCCTGCCCGACAATGCGAACAGGGATTTGGCGGCCACGCCATTCGATCCAGCATTTCTCGGCAGCCTCGACAACGGTGGCCGAGGTCAACAGGTGACCGTCGGCATCCACGAAGAAACCGGTGCCGACGCGTATGGAAGGTCCAACGGGAAACACCGCCTGACGTTGGGTGTGGATGCGAACGATGGCGTCGCGATTGCGTTCATAGAGCGCGCTGACTTCGCGATCCATGGCTTCCAACTGGCTGGCGGCGCGCGCGGTGAGGGCGCCGAGCAGACAGATGGCGGCCGCTGTCGCAGCCTTAGAAACGAACGCTGGCCGTTTCATAGCTGGCCGGGGTGATGGCGATGCGTTCGAGGACGTATTGCGGTCGGCTGGCTTCGGAAGGCCAAGCCGCGGGAACGACCGCCAGCGGCGGGACGGTGGGACGAGTCGAGGCAACGGCAGCGACCGGTGTCGCAGACGCAACCGGAGGCGCGGGTCTGTGGTTGTTGGCTTGCCACGCGAAGCTGAGAGCGAAGACAGCGACGCAAGCGCCGGCAAATCCGTATCGCCACGCGGGACTGATTTCGATGCGAATCGCCTCGGCGAGGCGTTGTCGCCACGTCGGTCGCATCGCGTCGGCGGCGAGGCGTTGGTGGAAGTCGGCAAGGAAATTGTTGAAGTAAGCGGGAGGCGGTTGTTCGTGGCGCTTGAGGGTGAGGAGTTGTTGGAGGCGGACGGCGCGCTGGCGCAAGACGCGGCAGTCGGTGCACTCGTCGAGGTGACGATGCAGTTCGGCGGCGAGTGGCTCTGCCACCCGGCCGTCGGCCAGATCCTCGTACAACCGTTGTGCTTTCTTGCAGTCCATGTTCTTCATCACAAATAATCGCTCAACAAACCTTGCAACTGCTGCCGCGCATAAAACAACCGCGAGCGGACAGTGCCCTCCGAACAGCGCATGACTTTCGCAATGTCAGCGTGAGTCATCCCCTGAACGTCGTGCATAATCACCACCGCTCTATGTTCTTCTGACAACTTCTGCACGGCTTCGTTCAATTTTTCTTGCAGCTCGCTCAACCCCGCTTCCCGACGAGGGGTGACATGGGACATCAGTTCCACGTAGTCGGGATCGGTCTCGATGCTGGCGTCAATGTCGTCGAGGCTGAAGTGACCGCGGTCTTTGCGGCGTTTGAGGAAGTTGATCGTGCGGTTGACGGCGATCCGGTAGACCCACGTATAGAAGCTGGATTGGCCTTTGAAGCTGCGGAGGCTCTTGTAGGCTTTGATGAAGGCGTCTTGCACGAGGTCGTTGGCATCCTCGTGGTTGGCGGTCATGTGATAAACGGTGGCGTAGAGCCGCTGCTTGTACCGCTCGACCAGCACGTCGAACGCCTTGACTTCGCCACGTTGGACGCGGGCGACGAGCGCCTCATCCTCCTCGTGACCGAGGTCGGCTGGCTGTTGGGCCGGTGCGGGGGCGCGGCGCGACGCGGGCTTGAGACGCTCGGCGAACTGACGAAGCGTCGTCATGCAGCGACGGCCTCCTTCATGAGCGTTTCGGTCTTATACCCGATGAAATCCATCAGGCCGGTCAATGCCTGCATGTATTCGTTGTCCTGTAGTCCCACGAGTTTGGTGCGGGCGAGTTGGACATAATGGTCAATCGTCAGCAGCGATTCGTTGACGACGCCGTTTCCCAAAGCGAGTTCCACCAGCCGACGGCGATCCGCCGCAGTGCCGTGGAAAATGACTTCGCCCACCGCCTCACGACGGTCGGCGTCGGTGTGCTCCAGCAACAACAGCAACGGCAATGTGAGCTTGCCCTTCTTCATGTCCGTGCCCAGCGATTTGCCGCTCTGGCATTCCTGGCCGAATATGTCCACGCAATCATCATAAATCTGGTACGCAATTCCGAGGTGACTCCCGAAGTCGCGCATCTGTTTGACAACGGCAGGCGACGCTCCGTTCAAAAGCGCCCCCAACTCACTGCTCAACGCAAAAAGCGCGCCCGTCTTCATGTTGATCACGTCGAGGTACTGTTCGCGGGGAAGGTTCAGGTCGAAGCTATGCTGGTTCTGGAGGATTTCGCCGGCGCAGACGGTGTTCGCGGCGGCGCTGACACGACAGCAGATGTCGGTATTGGTGTGCGTGGCCGTCAGATGCAACGCGCGGGCAAACAGACAATCGCCCAGCAACACGCTGACGGTGTTACCCCAGCGCGCGTGCGCCGCCGGTTGGCCGTGGCGCAATTCCGCTTCATCGAGCACGTCGTCGTGAATCAGCGTGGCCAAATGAATCAACTCCACCACCACGCCCATCGTCAGGTGTTTCTCGCTGACGCCCCCGGTGACGCCGCCCGCCAGCAAGGTCAACGCAGGACGCAGCCGTTTGCCCGACGCAGCAAGCAACGCGTGAATGTGAGGTCGGATATGCGGTTCAAAGTCGCTGGCTTGTTCGACGAGGGCACGCTCGATTCGTTTCAGGTCGGCGATGACAGGCTCGAACAGTTTCAGCAGACTGAGTTTGTTGAAATTCTCCATGATTCTACCCCGGGGGGTCATAGTACTCCCAGGCAACGGCACTTTACGGGGCACCGCAAAAGGTGTCAACACTCTGCTTGCATTGAGAAACAGCGCCGGTATAGTGGCGGCGTACCGCGGCCAATTTCATGGGGGCGAAACGGTTTCGACTTTGTGGAGTGGGCGTGAGCGGCATGCCGAGGTGGTTCGGAGGCCTCGTTAAACACCGGACAAACAAACACAAAAGCCAACGAAGAGCTGGCTCTCGCGGCCTAAGTCCGCGACGTTCCGCCTGTGACACCTGCTAACGGGACGGAACGACGCAGCAGGTTAGTTCGCGGATGTTGTCTTCAGGTCCGCGGGCGAAACATCAACTGGAGGCTGGCGCGCGTCATGGCCTGTCTGCCGGCAGTGACGCGGGCGAGACTTAATGGTGGGCTAAGCATGTAGTCGTTCCCGTTGACTTTGCAGAGGACGTGGGTTCAACTCCCACCGCCTCCATCCTCCGTCGCTCCGAAAGCTTTCGGAGCTATGGAGGATGCCCACCGTAGCTCCTGTCGTTTGGAGCGAAGGAGGGCAGAACTTGCATGGGCCGAGCTACGGATGGTAAACCATAGCCGCCATGCGTTACGTTTATCTTCTGAAGAACCCGAATGGTCGCCGCTACGTCGGTTCAACCGACGACCTGAATGCACGCCTCGCCCTCCACAATGACGGGAAGGTCGTGTCCACCGCCTTGCACCGTCCCTGGGCCATCCACCTTGCCATCCGGTTCACCGACGACCACCGCGCGAACGAATTCGAGCAACACCTCAAGAGCGGTTCCGGTCACGCCTTCGCCAAACGCCACTTCTGGTAAACATCGCATGACCGTGGACCTTCACTCCGCACCTGAGGACAAGATCGCCTTGTTCCGTTCGTTGTTTCGTGGCCGGGACGACGTTTACCCGCGCCGGTTCGAGAGCCGGCGCACCGGCAAGTCCGGCTACGCACCCGCCTGCGCCAACGAGTGGGTGCGCGGCGTGTGCGAGAAACCACGGGTCAAATGCGCCGACTGTCCGCATCGCCGGTTCCTGCCACTGACCGATGAAGTCATCCGTCAGCATCTGATCGGTCGTGACGAGCAGGGACGCGACTTTGTGGCCGGCATCTATCCGATGTTGCTCGACGAAACCTGCTTCTTTCTCGCGGTGGATTTCGACAAGGGCACCTGGCAGCAGGACGCCAGCGCGTACCTCCAGACATGTAAACGACTGAATCTGCCGGCGGCGCTCGAACGGTCGCGCTCTGGCAAAGGCGGACATGTATGGCTGTTTTTCAACGAGGCCATTCCCGCCGTTTTGGCCCGCAAACTCGGCGCGCATCTCCTGACCGAGACAATGGAGAACCGGCCGGACCTCGGTTTGGATTCCTATGACCGGTTCTTCCCCAACCAAGACACGCTGCCGCAAGGTGGCTTTGGCAATCTGATCGCCTTGCCGCTGCAACACCGGCCGCGCACCAGCGGCAACAGTCTGTTTGTGGACGAGCAATTCGTTCCCCATCCCGATCAATGGTCGTTTCTCGCGCAGCTAGGCAAGCTCACCCGTGCCGCCATCGAGCCGATTGTCCAACAAGCCGAGCGCAAAGGCCGGATCGTGGGCGTGCGCTTGCCTCTGTCAGAAGACGAGACGGTGCTGCCGTGGAAACTTCCGCCGTCCCGCCAACTACCGGCCCCGCCGCTGACCGGTCCACTGCCGGAACGACTGGAGATCGTGCTGGGCAACGAACTGTATCTGCCCAAAGACAGTCTGTCGCCCGCGCTGCGGAATCGGCTGATTCGCCTGGCCGCATTTCAGAACCCCGAGTTTTACCGGGCGCAAGCGATGCGCCTGCCGACGTACGACAAACCGCGAATCATTGCCTGCGCTGAGGACCACGGCACGCATCTGGGCCTGCCGCGCGGTTGTGTGGACGAGGTGCTTCGGCTGTGCCGGGAATTGAAGATTCAAGTCACGGTCAAGGACGAACGAAATACCGGCACGCCCCTGGACATGACATTCCGGGGAGAACTTCGCCCCGATCAGGAATTGGCGGCGAACAAGATGCTGGCCCATGACACCGGGGTACTGGCCGCCACCACCGCGTTTGGGAAAACCGTTGTCGCGGCATGGTTGATCGCCAAGCGCAACGTCAACACACTGGTACTGGTTCACCGCCGTCAACTCCAAGCACAATGGGCCGAGCGGTTGTCCACGTTCTTGGGAGTTCCGCCGAAATCCATTGGACAGATTGGTGGCGGACGTAAGAAGCCTACTGGTATTCTCGATGTCGCAATCATCCAGAGCCTTGTTCGCAAAGGTGTCGTCAACGATCTGGTGGGACAATATGGGCATCTGGTCGTGGACGAATGTCACCACCTGTCGGCGCAGAGTTTTGAACAGGTCGCCCGACGCGCCAAAGCGAAATACATCACCGGCTTGTCGGCCACCGTGACCCGCAAAGACGGCCACCACCCCATCATCTTCATGCAGTGCGGCCCGGTGCGACACGTGGTGGACGCGAAAGCTCAGGCCGCCGCCCGGCCATTCGAGCACACGGTGTTCGTGCGTCCCACCGGGTTTAAGGCGCGCCTGCCGGAATCTCCGGACCAACGCCTTGCCTTTCACACGCTCTACGACGAACTCATCGCCGACGAAACTCGCAACCGGATGGTTTGCGATGAAGTCGTGGCGGCTGTCGAACAAGGGCGATCACCGGTCGTGCTGACCGAGCGCAACGAACATCTCGAATACCTCACCGAACAACTGACGCCACGGATACAGCACGTGGTCATCCTGCGGGGGGGAATGGGCCGGAAACAGATGCGAGCGGTGACCGACCAGTTGGCGAACATTCCTCAAGAGGCTGGGCGGGTGTTGCTGGCGACCGGCCGTTATCTCGGTGAGGGCTTTGATGACGCGCGACTCGACACTCTGTTTCTAACCTTGCCGGTTTCGTGGCGCGGCACGATTGCGCAGTACGTGGGGCGTTTACACCGGCTCCACGAGGGCAAACGCGAAGTGCGAGTTTACGATTACGCCGATCTCGACGTGCCGATGCTGGCGCGGATGTTCGACCGGCGTTGTCGCGGCTACGAAGCTGTCGGCTACCGGATTCTGTTGCCGGCCAGTGCCGTGCCCGGCTGGCCGACGGAAGTGCCGTTGCCGATTGATCCAGCTTGGAAACAGGATTATGCGGCCAGCGTACGCCGGTTGGTCCGCGACGGCGTGGACGTGCCGTTGGCGCACTTGTTCGTGGACGCAGCGAACCCGGTGCGACTCGGCGAGCAACAAGCGCGCAGCGCCACCGAAGCGTTTCTGTTCCGTCGGCTCGAATCGCTGTCGGCCACCGCCGGCAAGTTTCGCTTGAACGCGGAGTTGCCGATCCCATTTGACGGTTGCGGCAAGATGGAAGTGGACTTGCTCTGCTTGGAAGAGCGAGTCGCAATCGAACTGGACGGCCCGCAGCATCTGGACGGCGTCGAGGCCTACCGGCGCGACCGGCGCAAGGATGTGTTGTTGCAGGAACACGGCTATCGGATTCTGCGCTTTCTCGCTGAAGACGTTGGCAAACGACTCGACGACGTGTTGGACGCACTCCTGCGGGCATTATCGCATCAGTTCCATTCCCCAACTCGCTGACTCTCCGCCGTGCCGCCATCTTCTTCCGCGTCCGCAGTCCCCTCTCCGCTTCCCTCCACCCGCTCCAAACACGTTCCGGCAATTCCAGCCAGCCAGTGTGACGATCGTCACACTGGCTGGCTGGATTCAGGATTGCGGGTTTTGCGGCGGAACTCTATCATGTCAGCCATGAGAATTCCGTATGGTGAGATATTGGAACTGTTGCTGGATACCGCCGAGGTGTTTTCGCGGCGCGATTGCGGGTGGATTCTGGCCGGCTACCGGCTCAGCCCGAGTGAACGCCGCGAGATTCAGGTGTTGGAGCGCATGCAACGACGCGGCTGGATTCAACGCGAGGGACGTGGCACGCGCGCCCGATATGTGGTCACCGCGGACGGACGAAAGACGGCCGGCCACTTCGATCCAGCCGCGTGTTGGCGGCGCGCGTGGGACGGCAAGTGGCGCGTGTTCAGTTATGACCTGCCGGAGTCCGATCGCAAGGGGCGCAGCGCGTTATGGCGGGCGTTGCGCGAGCGCAAGCTGGGATTGTTGCAGCGCAGCGTCTGGGTCTGGCCGCACGAGGTCGAACCGATTCTGAACGAGTTGATTCAGGCGCAGGGCATCCCGGAATGTTTTTGCGGGTTTGAAGCGTCGCGATTGTTTTTGTGTTCGGACGAGGAAGTGGTGGCGAGCGCTTGGGATTGGGAGGAAATCAACCGACGACACGATCGTTATCTGCGCCGCGTCGTCGCGACGCCTGCCGATCTGCGGAAAGCCGGAACCTTGGCGAGTCTGGGGCGGCTGGCGCGTCTGGAACGAGAGGTGTATCATGACGCCTTCCGCCTTGATCCGCTGCTGCCCCGGTCGATGCGAACTCAGAAGTACAAGGGAGAAGAAGTGGAGCGCCAGCATCGGCGATTTCGGGAGGAATTGCGGTCGGCGCTGAAAAACATCTGATCGTCCGTCCTTCCAGAATCCAGCCGGCTGGTGTGACGATCGTTACACCAATTGGCTGGAATGGTTGGCGGGGTCTGGCTCTCTTCCAAGTCATGCACGGGAACGCAACTGGCTTTGGATTCTTCGCGGGTGACGGTTCTCATGATTGGGGTTCGCGCGTTGGGGTGCGAACGCGGATCACCGATTGATGATTCGTGTCCGCCGGTCTTCCAGAGAGTTCAGCACTTCGAGTAGGCGCGGTTTGCGGGCGTGTTGGGCGCGCAACTCGGTCAGCAGGCGCTGCCATTCCTCCAGCCGGCTGGTGCGTTGATAGACCGTTCGCATCTTGGTCAGAAAACCACCGGCTACCTGGTAGGCGGCGGGATTGGTGAGCGCGATTTGCGCCGTTGCCAGTCGCTTCCAAATCGCCAACGCGGCGTCCGGATGCGTGTCCTGAACCGCGTCCGCGACCGCTTCCCCCGATCCGCCGCCGAACCGTTGCCGGGAGGATTCGAGATCGTACCAGCGGAGAACGTCGTCGTTGCGTTTCTCTTGAATGGCAATGTCAATCAGCGCGCCAGTGTCGGGGAACGAGCCTTGCCGGTATTGTTCCTCGCGCTCCGGCAACCCGGTCGGCGGCAATGGCCACGCCAACGCGGAGGCCGCCGGCGGTTTGCGTTTGTCCTGCGCGAATTGTTTCACCGCGGCAGGGACATCAGGCCGTTCGCCGGTCTCCAGCCAGCGCAGCGCCAACACGCGCACGGTTTCCCGGCAACCGGCGGCTTCGGCGGCGTCCAGCAGCGCCGCGTAGTGCTCCGCGTCGGGCCGACGAAAAAACTCCCGCGCCCGGTACGCCGCGGCGAGGGGCGCGTTCTTCTCGGCATCGGCCACGTCCCGCAACCGTTCTTCCAAGGCCCACGCGATGCCGGGCGATGTGGCGATGGTGCGCTCGAATCCTTTGCGCGCCCAGTCTTTCGCGGCGTCGGTCTGGCCCTCGTCACGCAACCGGTCCACCAACGCGACGTAACACTCGGTGATCTCCGCCTCGCGTTCCAGCACCCCGGTGGTTTCGCCGGCGCGGCCCGCGTGTTGCAACGCGGTCAACTGACAACGCATGAGCTGTTGACGCCGGTACTTCTTCTGAAAATCGTCGCCCCCGCCCGGCTGGGGCGTCAGCTTCAACCGTTCCCCCATCGTGTCGGCCACCGCCGACCAATCCGTCGCCGTGAACCGTTGCGGTTGTTCCATCGGCCCCGGCACGCCGTCCAAGATTCCGTAGCCGTCCTCCGTCCGCAGATCCAGTTCCCAGAGCAATTTCTCCGGGCCGCTCCAATCGCACGCTTGGAGCGCGCGCAACACGACCTTCATGCAACGGGCGATCTCCATGCCGGTCTCGCCCTCGTCATTGGACATCTCGATCTGTTGGCGACCGGCCCGCCAGAGTTCTTCGCTGAGTTGGAGCACTTCCTCGGCATGACCGGCGGCCAGCAACGCTTCGAGCCGCTGTTCGACGCGCGAGTAATCAGGAATCTGCCGCTCGGGCGACCAGTGATTTGACCAACCGGGTTCGGCCGACGCCTTGCGAATCTCGCGGCGCGCGGCGGCCACGAGTTTGGCCGTGTTGCCGGTTTGCAGTTCGCGGCGGTTGCTGATCCACTCCGACACACCGGGACAATCCGCTTGGAGTTGCCCGACCAGTTCGAGCAAGTCAGCGTGTGACAACGATGCCAAATACCGGTCCGTGGCCGGCTCGGTTACGGTGGAACTTGCCGGCTCCGTTTCATCTTCTTCCGCCGAGTGCAAGCGTTCATCGTCGGCGTCGGCAGTGGGAACCGGTTGCCCCGCCTGCACGGCGTCCAGATATGCCAACACCACCGCGACGGCGTGTTTGCAGGCCGCGTGATACGGACAGGAGCAAACCGACGTCAACTTGCCAGCCGCGTCGCGGCTGATCACCGTGGCGTACCGGTTGCCGCCGCGTACCCACGCGACCAACCGGCCATCAGCAGTCTCTCGCAAATCGTCCACGGCGCGCCGGTAGGATTTCCCCCGGGCGACTGCGCGCGCGCCCGCCCACGCCTTGAGGTCTTCCCAAGTCAGATCGGCTAAACTTGTATTCGGCATTGTTCGCCCTCCCGTGGCTCAACCGCGCCCGTACTGAATCATTCCCGGCCCGCAATTCTTCCGGCGACGCGCCACCGGACGATACCTAGTAGTGCTAGGTATCATCCGTTCGTGGGCGGGTGTGGTCACGGAGCGCCACATTGTTGTTGCGGGATCTCCTCGAAGCTCATGCAAACTTGGCGAGCGCTTCACTCACCGGCTTCCAGTCGCGGGCGGGATCGTTGACGAACGCGCGCACTACCGGCAAGGATTCGCCCCAGTGCAACGCGAGCGGCGGGAGCACGGCGTCGTTCGGCGCGGGCGGTTCCGGCAGGTGATGCTCGATGGCCAACGCGCGGCTGCCGGCATGGATCGCGGCCAGCAACGCTTCGCGGGTTTCCTCCAGCAACTCGGACGCGCCGAGGGCGCGCGCCATCTTGAGTTTGCGGGCGGCGAGTTGCCGATGCGTGGCGATTTGTTGGCGATCGGCTTCGGTGAGACCGGTCTCGACTGGATGCAACAGCCGGGCGGCGCGGGTTTGGCGGACGAGCAAGCCGGCTTCGATGAGACGATTGATGGCGTCGTCGGTGGCGCGGTCAATCACCTCCAACTTCACCGGCGCGAGCGGGTCGGAGACGGTCGGGCCGAAGAGTTCCTGGTGAACGGGGGCGAGTTTCTCGCGCCAGAGCGCGGCGTCGCGTTCGACGACGGCGACAACGACGCTGTGCGGGCCGTCGAGCGGGTAACGTTCTTCGCAGCGGACGAGGCCGGCACGCAGGGCATCGAGCGCGCGCTCGCAGAAGGCTTGGGCGCGGTCAACGGGCAGGGGTTTGGGGGCGGGGCGGCTGGGGACAGCCGCCACTACACCGGCCGGGGCGACGAGTTGTTGGAGCTTGGCGAGGAAGGATTGGCGGCCACTGGTGAGTTTGATCGCGGTGAGGTCGCCGCGGCGGTCGAGGACGCCTTCGGCGAGGGATTGTTTCATCGCCAGCGTGCTCAACATGCGGTGTTCGATGGTGTGTTCGGCGACGAGGTTGATGACGGTGACGGGGCGGGTCTGGTGTTTGCGCCAGGCGCGGGCGATGCGTTGTTCGAGTCGGGCGGGATTCCACGGGAGGTCGCAGTTGATGACGACGCTGGCGGCCTGGAGGTTCAGGCCGGTGCTGCCGCTGTCGGTGCTGAGAAAGACCCGGCAGTTCGGGTCGGTCTTGAACAAGTTGATCTCGGCGCGGCGACGGCGTTGCGGGACGCTGCCGGTATGCCAGGCGAATCCGAAGTCGAGCCGGTCGCAGGTGTCGCGGACTAGTTCAAGCATCCGTTCCCACTCGGAGAAGACGATGAGCTTGGTGTGATCGTTGTCGCGGCATTCGTCGAAAATCTTTTCCAACTCGCCGAGCTTCGGGCAGGCGCGCTCCTTGGGATCGAGGATGTAATTGGTGTCGCAGACCATGCGCATCATGGCGAGTTCGCGCTGAAGTTTTTCCTGTTCCGGCTGGGTCAGCGGCCGGCGGGCGGCGGTGGCGAGGAGGCGGGCGACGTTGACTTCGTGGTCGGCGTAGCGGTTTTTCTGTTCGTCGCTGAGCGGGACGAAATGGTTGCGCTGGGTGCGTTCCGGCAGTTCGGTTTCGACGTCGGCTTTGCGACGGCGGAGCATGAACGGTTTGATGCGGTCGTGAAGTTTGTCGAGGTTGCGGTAGCCGGTGGGTTTGCCGCGGTCGTCGAGTTCGTAGTACTCGCGGTTGAAGCGGAACAGCGGGCCGAGCGCGGCGGGGTTGAGGAAATCTATGAGCGAACGGATTTCGTCAATCCGGTTTTCGATGGGCGTGCCGGTGAGGACGAAGGCGAAGCGGCTGCGGAGGCGTTTGATGGCTTGGGCGGTCTGGGTGTTCCAGTTTTTGATGCGCTGGGCTTCGTCGAGCACGACCACGTCGGGGCGGAGCCGGGTGTTCACGTCGAGAGCGTCGCGGAGCATTTGTTCGTAGTTGACGATGGTGAAGAACGGCGCGGTGGCGGCGTGATAAGCGGCGAGTCGGCGGGCGCGTCCGCCGAAGATGAGTTGGTAGGGCAGCGTGGTGAACTTCTGGATTTGTTCTTCCCACTCGGTTTTGAGCGAGGCCGGCGTGACGACGAGCACGCGCTGCGCGCTGCCAAGCCGGTGCAGCAGAGCGCACGCCGCGATGGCTTGAATGGTTTTGCCGAGTCCCATTTCGTCGGCGAGCAAGGCGCGTTCGGTGAACGCGAGATGCAACATCCCTTCGCGTTGGTAGGGAAACAACGGCACGAGCGTTTCGTGCGGCGGCCATTCGCCCGATTGCACTTTGGCTTCGTAATCGCGGCGCAACTGTTTGCGTTCGGCGGCTTGCCGGCGCAATTCGAGCCACGGCGCGACCTCTTGCGAGATGCGCAGGCCGGCCACGTTGGCTTGCTGGAGCAATTCGAGCACGGCTTCCGGCTCGGCGTCGCACACGGCCCGCAACGACACCGGCAACTCTCCGCGCTCGACGCGCAGCCGGCCGTTGCCGGCATCCGGCACGATGTCCACGCGCGGCGAGCCGTCCTGTTGCGCCTGCTGAAACAGCCGGCGGTGGCGAGCTTCGAGTTGGAGCAGGACGGCTTCGACGTGTTTGCACGTGCCGAGGCCGTTGCTGCGGAAGTCCACGCAATCGCAGGCGAACGACCGTTGCGCGAGGTCGCGGATTTCCACCGCGTAGGTCATGCCGCTGCCGGACTTCACTCTGAAATTGGAAAAGATCGGATGGGCGGCGTCGGTGTTGGTGACGTGCAACTGTTCCGTGTGCGCGCGCAGCCGGCGTTTGTTAATTTCGTCCTGGTCGGTCGTCCGCCAGTCGTGAACGGGCGGCACGGGGATGTCGGCGGCGGAACGGTGTTTGGAACGGGTCGGCATTTTTTCTCGCGGGATGGTTCTTAGCATTCCCTGTCGCGCGGTGCAAGTAACATCAACCTCGACAACGAGGGCCGCGTGAGCCAGTCGGCTACTGGTCATGTCTCGCCTTTATGGGAACCTCCGGTAACTGGTGTTATGCTGTAGGCCGCTTCTGCGAAGCGGCGAAATCCTTCGAGGAACCGCCGACTTACAAAGTCGGCCTACAATGGTTGCCGAGTTACCGGAGGTGCCCTTATGTTAAAGTTGTAGCAGTTTGTAGCAGTTGGGAGGGGTTCCGTTGCGCTTCCGTGCGATAGGGGCACGCAGAAACCCGCACAAAACAGCAAATCAGCACACAAAAGTGGTTTCAACTCCCACTGCCTCCACCATCTTGAATTTCGTTCGGATTCGGGGTATTGAGATTGAAGCTGCAGTTTTTCTTTGTGATTAGATCGATTTCCTGAATCTTGCCGGTAGCATCACTTACTCAGAGTTGCGTTTTGCGATAGTGGATCGGGGACTGGCCGAAGTGTTTCTTGAACACGCGCGAGAAGTAAAATGGACAGGCGAACCCGCACGCTTCGGCTATCTCAGCCACGCTCTGGCGCGTGTTGGCCAGTTGTTGGCGGGCCACTTGCAGGCGTCGCTGGTTCAGCCATTCCATCGGCTTGAGACCGGTCTCGCGCTTGAACGCGCGACCGAAATAAACCGGGGTCAACCCCGCCGCCCGCGCCCAATCGGCCAGCGTGATGACCTGCGCCAGTCGCGGCACCGCCCATGCCTCGGCTGCCAGAATCCGGTCCACGACGTCGCGCGCGGCGTCGGCGGCGGGCAACAACGGCGGACGCAGCCGGGCGAGCAGACCGGCCAGCCATTGCAGGACCGCGCCGGCCAGTTCCATATCGCGAAAGCGTGACTTACCGGCTTTGATGCGGAGGACTTTCTCGAACTCGCGCACGAACTCCGCCGGGTCGCGCCATGTGTATCGCCGCTTGAACCGTCGGTGCAGGAGCAGGTTGGCCGCGCTGCCTTGGCGCAACGCCAACGACGCGCTCAAGCTGACATGCGGCCGGCTGGGATCGTGGCCGTAGCTGAACTGTTCGCCGCCCCGAATCACCAACAGGTTGCCCCGTCGCAAGACCATGCGGCGGCCGTTGACGATCGCCCAGCAGGAGTTTTTCTCCACGAAGAAGAACGAAACCATGTCGGCGGCCAGCCGCGCGGGCCGGACGCTCCACTTCGCGTAGCCGCCGTAACGCCCGAACCAATGGACGCGCAAGCCCAGTTCGCCCTGGAAGAGCGGCTTCCAGTCCTTGTGATACGGCTGCCAGCGCATGGTTGAAATAATACATGTTTTTGTGGGGCGGCGTCCATTGTCAATTTCGTTCCGTCGCGGTAGCCTCGACGCCATGAACACAATTCATCCCCAATTCTCCCGCCGTTCGTTTCTGCAAAGCTCTGCCGCCTTGCTCGCGTCCAGTGTGCTGTCCTCACAAGCCGCGGAGAAACCGATCCCCGGTTTCGAGCAGGCCGCTGTTAACGCCAACACCCACAAAGGATGGAAGCCGGTGTCCGACCGCAAGATTCGCGTCGGCATCGCCGGCTACGGCTATTGCAGGTTCGGAGCAGGGTTTGGTTTTCAGGATCATCCAAATGTCCAGATCGTGGCCGTCAGCGATCTCATTCCGGAACGTTGCGCCGAACTCGCCAAGGCCTGCCGCTGCGCCAAGACGTATCCGTCGCTCGAAGAGATGGTCAAAGACAAAAACATCGAGGCGGTCTTTGTGGCGACCGACGCGCCGAGCCATGCGCGGCATTGCATCGAGGTCTTGAAACACGGCAAGCACGTGTGCACGGCTGTGCCGGCGGTGTTTGGGGCGTTGGACGACGCTGAGCCGCTGTTCCAAGCGGTCAAGTCCAGCGGCAAGAAATACATGATGTTCGAGACATCCGCGTTCCACGCCGACGTTCACGCGATGCGGGAAATCTACAAGGCCGGCGGTTTCGGCAAGCTGGTCTATGCGGAAGGCGAATACTATCACTACATGGCCGAGCCGCTCCCCTCCTACAAGGATTGGCGCGTCGGTCTGCCGCCACAGTTCTATCCGACGCACTCCAACGGCTACTACGTCTGCGTGACCGGCGGAAGCTTCACCGAGGTTTCGTGCATGGCCATGCCGAGCGTCATCGCGCAGTATCAAGCGGCGAACAACCGTTACAAGAATCCGTTCGCCACCGAGATCGCGTTGTTCCGCACGAGCGAAGGCGGGATGGCGCGGATGGCGGTCAGTTGGGACACGCCCGGCGCTGGCGGGGAAATGGGACGGATTCGCGGGCAGCGCGGTTCCTTCTATGAGAAGTATGCCGGTCTCGAAAAGAAGCTGCCGCCGTTGGAGCGTCCGCCGCTGCCGCCCGGTGTCCAGCCCGGCGGCCACGGCGGATCGCACGGCCACCTGATGAACGAGTTCATCACCGCGATTCTTCAAGATCGCAAGCCGCTGGTGGACATCGTCGCGGCATTGAACATGAGCGTCGCCGGCGTCGTGGCGCACCAATCCGCCCTCAAAGGCGGTGAGTTGCTGAAGATTCCGCAATTCAAGTTGTGAACACGATCTGGATCGAGGAGAAACAACTGGACCGGGCGCTTCGTCGCAATGAAGCGTTCTGGAAAGGTGAACTCGATCAAGGTCCGTTGCTGTGGGTGACCGCGCCCCCAGCGCCGGCTATGCCGGAGCCTGCTTCGGAAGATGAGTTGTGGACGAACGTGGATTACGTGATGACGTCAACCGAGCGCACGCTCGCCGGCACTCACTACGCTGGTGACGCGCTTCCGGTGTTCTGTCCGTGGTTGGGACCGGACCAGTTCGCCGCGTGGCTTGGCGCCGACCTCGAACTCAAACCGCGCCAGAACACTTCGTGGTGCAAGCCTTTCGTGCAGGACTGGGCCGAACATCCGCAACTGCGGATTGATCCGGCCAACCGGTGGTGGCGACTCTATTTGGAATTGCTACGGGAGTCGGTTCGCGCCGGCGAAGGCAAATGGGTGACCGGTTATCCCGACCTGCACACCGGCATTGACGCCTTGAGCGCCATTCGTGGTCCTGAGAACTTGGCTGCCGACTTGGTGAACAATCCCAACGCCATCCACCAAGCCATGCGGCAGATGACTGACTTGTGGAAATTCGTCGTGGACACGGTTTCCGAGATCATCTTGCCCGCCGGACAAGGCACATCGAACTGGACGATGGGTTGGAGCCAAGATCGGTTTCTGTGCATCGGGCAAAACGATTTTTCCTGCATGATCAGCCCGGAGATGTTCGAGACGTTTTGCGCGCAGGACAATCTGGAATGTTGCGCGCACGTGGACCACACGCTCTATCATCTCGACGGCCCCGGAGCAGTGCGGCATGTTCCATTGCTGCTGCAATGGGAGCGACTGGACTGCATTCAATGGATTCAAGGCGCCGGCAATCCCCTGCCCTCGCAGTGGCTGGAACTCCTGCAGCAGATTCAAGCTGGCGGAAAATCCATCCAGCTTTACTACGGTGGCGACGCCGACCTGAAACACGAAATGGATGTTCTCTGTGATGCATTGGACCCGACACGGCTGTTCATCTGGGCAACCGTGGATTCGGCAGAGACCGCGGAAGACATCGTCCGCTACAGTTTACGACAATGAAAAACCTAACAACTCTCCTCATTGTTTTTGTGGTTTCTACCGCTTGGGCTGCGACCACCCAGCCGCGCTACTATGGACACGAAACCGTCCATGACGCGTACGGCGTCATCGCGCCGTGGTATCGAGGACTCAACGGCCAGTGCGACCTGCGCGTGCGCATCGCGGCGGAAACGCTGAAGCGTTATCCGTGGACGGCGACGACCAACGCTGTCGCGGCGTATCCGCATTACGTCTTCACCGGCCACTGGAAGATCGAAACCAATGGCACGATCACGCCGTTGAACACCGCCGACTGGCACAACGGCGACCTCGGCCAGCGCGCCACAAGCGTGCTCAACGGGTTCGTGGATTACTACCGTTACACCGGCGATCCGGCGGCTATCGCCCACGTCACCTACATGGCTGACTACTTACTGGGCCACTGTCTGACACCGGACGATCACCCGTGGCCCGGTTTGTTCATCAGCGTGCCGACCAAAGGCAAGACGTATGGCAAGGCTGATCCGCACGGGATGATCCAACTCGACATCGTCGGCTCGACCGGCGAGGGCCTGTTGCGCGCGTATCAGCTTGTCGGGAATAAGCGCTGGCTCGACATGGCGAAACATTGGGCTGATGTCCTCGCGGCGCGATGCAACCTCGATCCCAACGCCGATCCGTGGCCGCGCTACCCCAATCCCGAAGACGCGAAATGGGGTCAGAATCCGCTCGGCAACAAGCAAACGGCCGGCGTGGTGATGATTGTGCGTTTCCTCGATGAAGTCATCCGCTTGGGCTACACCGGCAACGACAACGCCATCGTGGCCGCGCGCGATGCAGGCCGGCGTTACCTGCGCGATAAACTCTTGCCGGCGTGGTGGGTGAACGACACGTGGGGCCGCTACTTCTGGGACTGGGAAGACCCGGTGCAGAGTTGCCTCATCACCTCCGAGGCGGCGCGATACCTCATGGACCACAAGGCTGAGTTCCTGAACTGGCGTCACGATGCTCGGAACATTCTCACGTTGTTTTTCAACCACACCAGCGTCAGCCCGTTGTCCAACGGCGATGTTTACAGCGGCGCTTGGGCGTATCCGGAATCGTCGGGTTGCTGCAAGCGATCACTCTGGTATAGCCCGATGATTCACGCGCCCGCCTTCGCGCAATACGCCGTCGAGACCGGCGACGCCTGGATGCGCGAACTGGCCTACCGCCAATTGGTGCTGCAAACCTACGACATTCATGAAACCGGAGTGTCTGAAGACAACATAGACGGCGGCACCATCGTCAACGGCGCGTGGTTCAACATCGCGCATCCGTTGCCGCTGCGGTTCGTGCTCGCCGGCATCGGCTGGTTGCCGGAAGAACTCGGCGCGAGCCGCGAGAACCACATCGTCCGCTCGACGGCAGTAGTGAACTCCGTCATCTACGGCGATGGACGGATCGAATACACGACCTTCGACGCGCCCCCCGGCACGACCGAGGTGTTGCGCCTCGCGTTTGTGCCGAAGCAAGTGACAGCCGATGGCCGGAAACTGGACAAAGGCTACTCGGTGAAACGGTTGCCCAACGGCGACGCCATCGTCACCATTCGCCACGACGGCGCAAAGAAGATCGTCATCATCGGTGATGACCCCCAACAAGAGCGCAAGACCGCAGAGGAGTTTGACGGCAATCAAGTCCGCGTGATTGGTAGCGTTGGCCCCGACGGTGGTTTGGCCGACGTTTATCTCGACGGTCAGAAACAGTTGGTTCACATTGATTGCTGGAACCCGACCCGGCGCGACCGCCAAGTCCTCTACTACCGGAATGGCTTGGCACAAGGCCGGCACACGCTGAAGATCGCGCCGCGCAACGAACACAACCCGTATTCAAAGGGCAATCGTGTCAACGTGGAAGCCGTGCAGTTCTCGAACGAAGACAAGCCGCACGGTTATCCCACCGGCACCGGGCCGACCGAGACGCAGCGAATGATCTTCGGCTACACAGAACGGAATGACCATCGCGACTCGCAAGGCCACGTGTGGCGACCGGCTACCGAAGTGGTCACGAGGACTGGTCCCCACGCGGACTCGGTCGTCACTTCGTGGTGGCACACGCCCGCAACCAACACCATCAGCAACACGTCGGACCCTGAACTCTATCGCTGCGGCGTTCACGGGCGCGAATTTTGGGTGAACGTCACCGTCGGCCCCGGCAAGTATTATGTGCGATTGAAGTTCGCAGCCAAGCAGCAAAGCAACTTCGACATCCGCATCAACGGCGAGCGGGTGGTTGAACGTCTCGACGTGATCGCCACCGCCGGCGGACTGAATCGCGCGGTGGACCTCGTGTTCAACAACATCGCGCCTCGCAATGGCGTCATTGAGATCCGTTTCAAGAGCGCGCGTGCGATCGGTGGCGGCAGAGAAGCGTTCGTTCAGGCGCTGGAAGTCGGCCCCGGCGACGGTGGAAAAGGCGCGACGCCAATATCGGCGCCCGCGTTGCCATCGTATGCCAACCTGCTGCTGAATCCCGGCTTCGAAGACACAGTCGGTGGCATGGCTCAAGCGCGTCACATCAAAGCCGCTGCCGGGGACTGGACTTACGAGTTTGCCACCACAACGCGCAGCTACATCTGGCAGGAAGCAGCCTACATCATACATCCGCAATGGGGCCTGCCGGAGTTCCACAGTGGCAAGGGCGCCATCCGCACGCACAGCGACGGCAACGCCCACACGATGATCTCGCAAGAGGTCGAGGTATCGCCTAGCACAGCGTACACGGCATCGGCTTGGGTGCGCGCCTGCGATCTTCACGGCAAAGGTTTTGGAAAAGATCCGAAAGACTCCGCCGGCCTCGTCGTCTGGGAACTCGACGGCAAGGGTAAGGTTGTCCAGAAGCACGCCAAGGTCGAAATCAAAAAGGCCGGTCCGTATCAGCAGTTGACCACTCGCTTCACAACCGGCGCAGCGACCGCGCAAGTCCGATTTGTCCTCGACACTGTTATCCATTGCTCGTATCAGGAAGGCCATGTGACATACGATGATTGTTCCTTGCAGCAGGAGCGTCAATGAACACGCTGAACTTGATCCTCTTCGGTCTCTACATGGCGTTCACTGTCGCACTGGGCATGTGGGTCGGGCGACGGAAGATGTCAGACGCGAAAGGCTACTTTCTCGCCGGTGAAGGACTTCCGTGGTATGCGATCGGCGGCTCGATTATCGCCGCCAACATCAGCACCGAGCATTTCATCGGCATGGTCGGCGTGGCGTACGGCGTTGGCTTCGTCGTGGCGCAATGGGAATGGGGCAATGTCATTACGTTCAGCTTCCTCATCTGGATGTTCCTGCCGTTCTACGTTCGCGGCGGGCTTTACACGATGCCGGAATTCCTGGAGCGCCGTTACAATGCGCACTGCCGGTATCTGTTTGCCGTGTGTTGTCTGGTGTTGTGGATCGTCGCGCAAATGGCCGTGGTGATGCTCGCGGGGGCAAAGGCGATGCGCGGGATGTTCGATCTTGATGAAACAACCACCATCGTCGCGCTCGCGTTGCTGGCGGGAAGCTACACGATCTACGGCGGACTGAAGTCGGTCGCGTGGACAGATTTTCTCCAGTTCGTGGTGATGATGATTGGCGGTCTGGTCGTCGCGTGGGTTGGCCTCGACAAAGTTGGCGGTCTCGGTGCGCTCATGCACGGCGTGCCGGAGAAATTCAAGATCATCTACCCGGTCACCGACAAGGAGTATCCGTGGTTTGGCGTCTGGACACTCTTCCTGTCCGTCGGCATCTGGTACAACTGCACCAACCAGTTCATCGTGCAGCGATGTCTCGGCGCGCGCAGCGAATGGGACGCTCGCATGGGCGTGGTGTTTGCGGGCTTCATGAAAGTAGTGTTACCGCTGCTGATCGTCATTCCCGGCGTCGTCGCCTTCAAACTCTACCCCGGCCTGCACGACAAAGACCTCGCTTTCCCGACGCTCGTGCGCGACCTGTTGCCCGTCGGATTGAGCGGCATCGTGATGGCAGGGCTTGCCAGCGGCATGCTTTCACACATCAGTTCCGTGCTCAACTCCTGCAGCACGGTGTTCACCATGGATTTGTACAAGCCGCTCATCGCGACCGGAAAAGATGAAGTACATCTCGTGCGCGTGGGCCGGTGGAGTGGGTTCGTCATCCTCGCCATCGCCACACTGCTGGCCATCTGGTTCACGCACCGGCAACTCGGTGTATTCCTTCTCATTCAAAACATCGGCGCGTGGGTTGCCGCGCCGATCGCGGCCGTGTTCCTCGTGGGAGTGCTGTGGCGTCGCGCCACGGCGGCGGCGGCGACCTTCGTGCTGTGGTCCAGTTTCCCCTTCACCGCGCTGGTGGAATACGTGCTGTTCAAACATGTGCCGTTCCTACAGCCGTTCGACAACTGGCTCAACCGCACCTTCGTCGTCTGGATTGCATCCATCATTGCGATGATCGCGGTGTCGTTGTTCACGCGTCCGCCCGCGCCGGAGAAGATTGCCGGCATCATCTGGTCGCCGTCCATGGCCAAGCTACCGGATGCGGACCGGCACAAACATTCCGGGCTGCGCAGTCTGTTTCTGTGGTGGGCAATCTTCGTTGGCCTCATGGCCGCGCTGTACGCCTACATGATGTGGTTCCAATTTTTCGGGCCGGCGAAAGGGCGGTAAGACATGACCCTGCGAACACACTTCCCACTCGGCGTTGTCATCATCGGTTTGACGGCAACGACCGGTGTGGCCGCCCCCATACAAACCGACGCCAAACTGCGCGCACGCGCGATTCAGGAAACCGCGACGCCGGTACGCCCCGGCGTGCCGGGCGAACAACCGTTCTGGAACGGCAAGGCGGTTCAGTTCCAGTTCGCGCCGGCATTCGATTTCAAAGAAGTGCCCGGCGCGAAGTCGTACCGTTTCACCGTCACGCCGGCGAGAGGCGACGCGGTCAGTTTCACCGCGGACAAACCGTGGGCACCACTGTCCCCCATCTGGACCAAGGTGATCACCGGCAGGGCGAAGCTCAGCGTCCAAGGACTGGATGCACAAGGCGCTGCCGTTGGTCAGCCGATGACACGGACATTTCATCGTGCGGCTGTAATCGGCAAAGAGTATCCGGTGCCAGCAATGCCCGCGAATGAGAGCGCTCGCACTGCGTTGGATGCGCTCGTGCATTCATCGGACCTACGTTGCTGGTTCACTACAGGAGTCCCGGAAGAGCAAGTCCATCTCTACCGTTACCCGTCGAAGATCATCGGCGCCGCTGCTGCTGCGCTGGCGATTCACGCGTCACAAACACCTGCGCCTGCCGATGCAACACAAGCCTTGCAAGCGGCGCGGCGTGCGGCGGACTATCTGATCGCCCTCAGCCAGCCTGCCGATGCCGTGTGGGCGTTTCATCCGCCGACGTATCATCCCACGATGTTCCGCGAGCGCATGAAGGGGCACATGAACCCGGCGAATTACATGACGTCATGCGGCGCCGAGACCGGCGGATACTACCTTGATGTCTATTCGGCGACGCAAGACCTGAAATACCTGGCCGCTGCCGTTCGCATCGCCGAGACGTACGCGAAACGTCAATTGCCAGATGGCAGTTGGCTGCTGTTTGTCACCTGGAAAGATGGAAAGCCCGTCACGGACAACGTCATGATTCCAACGCTCGTGATTGAGTTCTTGGATCGTCTTGCCCAAGTTACCGGCGACCATCGTTTCGACACAATGCGCGACAAAGCCTGTGCGTGGATCATGCAGAATCCGGTGCGGACGTGGAACTGGCAGGGCCAGTTCGAGGATGTGAAACCAACGCCGCCCTACGACAATCTTACCAAACACGAAGCCTGCGACTTTGCCATTCACCTGTTTCAGGCGACCCCACACAAGCGCGACCTTGCTCTCGATCTGCTACGGTTTTCCGAAGACCAGTTCGTAATGTGGGCGCAGCCTCCAACCATCAATCCGAAGGACCAGAATCCCGATGGCAAAGCCGGTGCGAAGTCGAAGACATGGATGTTGCCTTGTGTGTTGGAGCAGTACAATTGCTACGCGCCCGTCTGCGCCAGTTCCGCGAAATTGATTCGCACCTATCTCGCTGCGTATCACGCCACCGGAGATCGTCTACATTTGGAGAAGGCCAAGGCGCTCGCCGGCACGCTGACACGCTCGCAGTCCAACCCGAAAGCTCCGGGGCGTTTTCAAACATGGCTCATGCAAAATCCCGGTCCGATGTGGTTCAACTGCGAACTCCTCGCCATCCGCGCCATGCAGGAACTTGCCGCTGCCACGACATCCACACCGGCTCAACCCGCTGCCACCAAGCCCAACATCCTCGTCATCCTCGCCGACGATCTCGGCTACGGCGACATTGGCGTACACGGCGGCAAGGACGTACCCACGCCGCACATTGATGCGCTCGCAGCGTCCGGTGTGCGCTGCACCAGCGGTTATGTCTCCGCGCCGTTGTGCAGCCCGTCGCGGGCTGGATTCATTACCGGACGCTATCAGACCCGTTTCGGTCACGAGTTCAACCCGCGCACCGGCGACGAAACCAAACTCGGCTTGTCACTCGATCAGCGGACGATTGCCGATCATCTTCGTGCGGCAGGTTACGCCACCGGTCTCGTCGGCAAATGGCACCTTGGATTCAGCCCTGCGTTTCTGCCGCAGGCCCGTGGATTCGACGACTACTTTGGTTTCCTCACCGCCATGCACAACTTTATCCTGAGCGAGAAGGCCGAGCCGAAGTTCGAGGCCGCGTACTCCCGCAACATGATCTACCGCAGCCGCGAACTCCAGAAGCTTAATGGCTACACCACCGATTTGTTCACCGATGAAGCGCTCGCCTTCATGAAGCGCCACACCGGCAAACCGTGGTTCCTCTATCTCGCCTACAACGCCGTCCACACGCCGCTTGACATCCTCAAGAAATACGGCGACCGCGTTCCCGCCTCCATCACCGATCCCGACCGCCGTGGCTACCTCTCTCTGCTGATCGGCCTTGACGACAACGTGGGCCGGCTCACCGCACATCTGCGCGACACGAACACGCTGATCTTTTTCTTCAGCGACAACGGTGGCGCCGGACGTAAACCTTTCCTCTCCTACAACACCGGCAGCAACGCTCCGCTGCGTGGCGACAAAGGCCAACTCCTCGAAGGCGGCATCCGGGTTCCGTTCTTCGTCTCGTGGCCCGGCAAACTTCCCGCCGGCAAGACCTACGATGAGCCGGTAATTTCTTTGGACATCGCGGCCACCGCTGTGCCCACTTCATCCGGGTTCGATGGCGTCAATCTCCTCCCCTTCCTCACCGGCGAAAAAGCTGGCAGTCCGCACGATTCGCTCTACTGGCGACTCGGCCCGCAGAAAGCGATTCGCCGAGGCAAATGGAAACTCGTTGACTGGCGCGACTTCACGAACAAGTCACAAAGCGGCTGGCAACTCTACGACCTGTCGCAGGACATCGGCGAGCAGAACAACCTTGCCGGAACAAAACCGGAACTTGTCGCTGAACTCACGCGGTCTTGGAACCAATGGAACGCCAAGAACATCGCCCCGTTGTGGCCGGGCAGCCCGACGGAAGACCCTACCGCACCAACTCCCCGAGGAAAGAAGAAGTGAGATATAACCATGACTAACTCTGATTTCAATTCCGTCAAAGCTTCACTCGCCGACCTGATCGGTCGCCAACAGATCAAGGCTTCCTGCCGCGCCCGCGCCGCGCTGACCGGCGAAGACATTGCCAAACTGACTGCCTTCGCCTGTAAACCGGTTGATTTTCTGCCGGCGAAGTTCATGGCGAGGCAACACGCGTTGTTGAAACAAGTCGGCAAGCGCGTGGCCAAGCCGCAAGCGGGTGTACCGGTTTCTGGCGCTTCGACGAAGACTTTCAACTCGGCCACCAAACCCGGCATGGCACCTCTGAGCGCGCTGGGACTTTTCCGCGTCGGCGAAGACGGGCGGCTGTATTTGATTTCCAAGAGCGAGCATTACCACGCCCCGCTCGGGCACAATTTTCCCGGCTACGCGTTGTTGGAGCGCGCGCGGCGCTTGGGCATCCCGAACGCGACGCACAACAACACGCGCGGCCAAATCACGCGCCTGCTCGAAGTAGAACTCGTCCGCGCAGCCAACGGCCCCACCGCGAACCTGGCGGAAGTCCTCGCCAGCCGCGACCCGTATGTTTGCAACCGCGTATTGAATCTGGAAACCGGCAGCCTCGCCGCCGAGGCGGCACTCAAAATGATTCTCGCCCGCTTCTACCGGATTGAATCGGGCTTCCCAAAACCGAAATACAGCGGGCGGATTCCCGTTGTGCTCGTGATGGGCAACGATGATGGCGGATTCCAAGCGAACTATCACGGCACGACGATTCTGATTCAAGCCGCGCGCGGCATGTGGCCGGAGTTTTACGCTGGGATAGAAAAGGCCGGCCTGTGCCGTGTCTGCCCAATCCGTCCCAACAGCATCGAAGACCTCGAAACTGCGTTCAAGAAATGGGAACGCGGCAATCACAAGATCGCCGGTTTCTTCCACGAGATTGTGATGATGAATTATGGCGGGCGCCTTCTGTCACAGAAGTTTCTCCAACGTGCCTACGCCCTCTGCCGGCAGCACGACGTGCCGACCGTCGCGGACGAAATCCAATCCTGCCTGTGGCACCACGACTTGTTCATGTTCCGCGAATGGGGCCTGACGCCGTCGTTCATCGCAATCGGGAAAGGTTTTCCCGGCGGCGAGTATCCGGCGTCGCGCCTGATCTTCAGCGCCGCGCTGGATGTCATGCCACAATTCGGCGCGCTCGTCACCAACGGCCAGGAGGAACTCGCCTCGCTCGCCTACCTGATTACGATGCGTTGGGCGAAGGCGAACGCCGCGGCCACCCGCGCTGTGGGCGATTACTACGAGACGCGGCTGCGCGAGTTCGCCGCCGCGCATCCGGACAAGATCTCCGCCGTCGAAGGTAAGCGTCACATGACCACGCTTTGCTTCAAGGAACTCGACGCCGCCAAAACCTTCGCGCATTGCCTCAACGAGCGTGGCCTCGACATCAGCACGCAAACTTACAAACAGGATTGTCCGCCGGCCGTGCTCACCAAGATTCCGTTGATCTCCACGCCTGCCGTCGTGGATTTCATCCTCACGCAGTTCGAGACGGCAATCCAAGCGAAAGGACCAAAATGAAGATCGGAATTCCAAAAGAGATTAAGATCAAAGAGAACCGTGTCGCCTGCACGCCGGGCGGCGCGCGGATGCTGGTGCACCAAGGCCACGAAGTGCTCGTCGAGCAAAGCGCCGGCGTCGGCTCCGGTTTTCCTGACGAGCAGTATCGCCAGGCCGGCGCCAGAGTTGTGCCTCGCGCCGAGGATGCGTGGGCGGCCGAGTTGGTCATCAAGGTCAAGGAACCGCAAGAGAGCGAGTACCGGTATCTGCGCCCCGACCTCGTGCTGTTCACCTACCTGCATTTGGCCGCGGCGCCGGCACTGACCAAACAACTGCTCGAAAGCCGGACGTGCGGCATCGCCTACGAGACCGTCGAGGTCGGACGGCGCCTGCCGTTGCTGGAACCGATGAGCGAGATCGCCGGGCGCATGAGCGCGATGATCGGTTCCTACTACCTCAGCAACGCGCAAGGTGGAAAAGGAGTCCTGCTGGGCGGCGTGCCGGGCGTCCTGCCCGGCAATGTGCTCGTGCTCGGCGGCGGCACCTCCGGCATCAACGCCGGCCGCGTGGCCGTTGGTCTCGGCGCCGATGTCACCATCCTCGACGTGGACCTCGAACGGATGCGTTTTTTGGACATCACGTTCCACTCGGCGCACACGCTTTACTCGAACGAACAGAATCTTATCGAACGCCTCGCTTCGGTGGACCTCTTGATCGGAGCGGTGCTCGTTCCCGGCGCTGCCGCGCCGAAGTTGATCCGTCGTGAGATGCTCGCCGAGATGAAACCCGGTTCCGTGTTTGTGGACATCGCGATTGACCAAGGCGGCTGCGCGGAAACCTCGCGTCCGACCACGCACGACAATCCGGTTTATGTCGAGCAGGACGTGATTCATTACTGCGTCACCAACATGCCCGGCGCGTACGCCCGTACTGCCACGCAGGCGCTCACTAACGCCACGTTGCCATACGCCGCCAAACTCGCCAGCCTCGGCGCGGCTCACGCGCTCGGATTGATGCCGGATTTGCGGCTCGGCCTGAACACCTACCAAGGCAAACTGGTCCACCCAGCCGTTGCCGAAGCCCTCGGCTTGCCATGCGCGCCCAATCCATTCGATAAATTATGAGAACTATTCGCTTCGGAATCATCGGTTGTGGTTTAATGGGACGCGAGTTCGGCTCCGCCGCCGCGCGCTGGTGTCACCTCCAGCAAATGGACGCGCGTCCGGAACTCGTCGCAGTTTGCAACAGAAGCCCCGGCCCCATGCGCTGGTTCACGGAAAACTTCGCCAGCGTCAAACAGGCGACCAGCGATTACCGTGAACTCCTCGCCAACCCGGATGTGGACGCCGTCTATATCGCCGTGCCCCACAACCTGCACGAGAAATTGTATTGCGATGCCATCGAGGCCGGCAAACATCTCATGGGCGAGAAGCCCTTTGGCATTGATCTCGCCGCCAACCGCGCGATTCTCGCCACGCTCGCAAAACATCCGGACTGTTTCGCGCGTTGTTCGTCCGAGTTCCCATTCTTTCCCGCGATGCAGCGCATCGGCCAGATGATCGAGCGCGAGGAGTTCGGAACGATTCTCGAAGTCAACGCCAGCCTTCAGCACTCTAGCGACCTCAACCCGAACAAGCCGATGAACTGGAAACGCACCATCGCCGCCAACGGCGAATACGGCTGTCTCGGCGATCTCGGCATGCACCCGCTTCACATGCCCCTCCGCGCCGGTTGGATGCCGCGCAACGTCCGCGCGATCCTGACACGCGCGTTCACGCATCGCCCCGGCCCCGATGGCAAACCGACTCCTTGCGAAACGTGGGACAACGCCACGTTGCTGTGCGAGACCGACGGAGGTTTTCCGCTCACCATCAAGACGCAGCGCATCGCGCCCGGCGAAAAGAACTCTTGGAACTTCGAAGTTCTCGGCACGCGCCGCTCCGCCCGTTTCTCCACCAAGCAACCCAAGACGCTTCAGGTGCTCGACTACACCGGCGGCGAGCAACCGTGGCAACATCTCGACATGGGCAGCGAAATGACGTACCCGACAATCGGCGCCGCGATTTTCGAATCCGGTTTCTCCGATGTCATTCTCCAGATGTGGGCGGCGTTCGTTACCGAGTTCGTTCAACGGAAGACGCCCGGCAAGTTCGCCGGCTGCGTTACGCCGCAGGAGACGTATCTGCAACACAAGATTCTGACCGCCGCGCTCGAATCACACCGCACCGCAACCGTCGTGAAAATTGATCCTGACTGATATGTTCCTCGGCATAGACATCGGCACGACTTCGTTGAAGGCTGCCGCGTTCGACGCGCGGCGCGGCCGGCTGCTCGCACAGGCCGAGCAGCGGCTCGCACTCGACGTGGATGAAACCGGCAAGCGCGAACAAAACCCCGCCGCGCTCCTTCGCGCGTTGAACGCCGCTGCCGGTTCGCTGCGCCGTCAAGTCGGCGACCGTTGGAACAACACGCGCGGCATCGGCCTCGCCACGCAGGGCGGCAGCACCATTCTCGTCAACCGCAACACCGGCGCGCCCTCGACGCCGATGATTCTCTGGAACGACACGCGCGCCTTCGGCCACTTCCACAAGATCGCCGCCAAATTCCCGCCGCGCTGGTGGCGCGCGTTCTCGTTGCGCGACGAACCGGGCATGGGCCTCGCCCGCGCCCAGTGGATGCGCGAAAAATGGCCCCGCCTTTTCAGAAACAACCCGCTCTGCATCGGCGCCGGTGAGCATGTGTATTTCGCGCTCACGGGACAATGGCGGCAGGACGCCTGTCACGCGTTGCAATCCGGTTGTTACGATGCCCGCCACAACCAGCTCACCACGCGTCCGCTGGTCAAACTCGATCTGCCCGAAAACTTCTACGCGCCGCTGCGCCGGGGACACGAGACGCATCCGCTCACGCAGAAGGCGGCTGCTTGGCTACGTCTGCCTGCCGGCATCCCCGTCGCCGGTCCTTACAACGATCACGAGGCCGGTTATTTGTCCGTGCTCCACGCTTCTCGCCGGCCACTTGAATGTTCGCTCGGCACGGCGTGGGTGGGCAACTTCGTCCTGCCGACCACGTTCCGCGGTGGCTCGCCGTTCCAATTGTGCATCGCCTCGCCGACGGGTAACGGGCTGCAAGTCATCATGCCGTTGCTGACCGGCAACGTCACACGCGACTGGGCGCACTCAACCTTCGTCCACGCCGACCTGCCAACCGCGATCGCCCGTGCCGACGCGTTTTGCTCCAAACAACCGTTGCCGCCGCCGGGGTTGGTCGCGTTGCCGTGGCTGAACCGTCCCAACGCGCTGCATCCCGTACAGACGGGAAGCGCCGCGTTTTTCGGCATCGGCCCGGCCACCACGAGTGCTGACCTTTTCCGCGCCGTCGTCGCCTCGATGGCGTTTGAGTTTGCGCGCGTGTTCGACCGCGTCGCCAAGTCCGGCGCGGTTGACAGTCTCGTGTTGTGCGGCGGCGCCGCGAAGAGCGCGTATGTTCGCTCGCTGTTCGCCGCGTTGTTCGCGCCGATACCAATCCATCGTGTGGTCGAAACCGGACTGATGGGCGCGCGCGGCTGCCTCTACGCTTTCGACCCGCAAATTGCGCGCGCGCCCATCGCGCCGGTCGGCTGCCGTGATGGGAAGGCGTTGAGTGAAGCGCAGGCTCTTTACCTGGAAACTTTCGACCGCCTGTACGGTCACGTGAGGGCCGGTCAACCATTCACATTCACAAAATGAAAACATCAAAAATCGGACTGCTGCCACTGTATGTGAAGTTCTACGACGAGGTCTTGCCGTATTTGGCGGGACAGGTCGAGCCGTTCGTCCAGCGCGTGCAGAACGCCCTTGCCGATGGCGGGCTCGAAGTGATCATCGCGCCGATTTCGCGGACGCGCCCTGACTTTGCCAGCGCGGTCGAACGCTTTGAGACCGCCGGCGTGGACGCTATCGTCACGTTGCATCTGGCCTACTCACCGTCGCTCGAATCCGCCGAGGTACTTGCTAACACGTCGTTGCCAATCGTCATGCTCGACACCACGCCGGACCGCGATTTTGGTCGCGACGTTGATCCGATGCGCCTGCTCTACAACCACGGCGTGCACGGTTTGCAGGATTTGGCCTCCATGCTGCGCCGGCTGGGCAAGCCGTATCGCGTTGTCGCCGGGCACTTGGACGATGGCGAGGTGGTTTCGCGATGCGTGGATGTCGTCCGTGCCGCCCGCGCGGCAGGAGCTTTGCGCTCGATGCGGGCGCTGCGCATCGGCAGCGTCTTCCCCGGTATGGGCGATTTCGCGGTGGGCGATGATGTGCTCCGGAAAGTTCTCGGCATCACCGTCGAAAACATCGAACCCGCCGGACTTGCCGGCGTTGTCAGCGAGAGCGATGTCGCTGCCGAGATCGCCGCCGACCGCCAACGCTTTCGCGTGGAATGTTCCGAGGAAGTTCACGCGCGCTCGGTTCGCGTCGGGTTGGGGCTGCGCCAATGCCTTGAGCGCGGCAACTTTGGCGCGTTCAGCCTGAATTTCCTCGCATTCAAGGATTCGACCGGCCCCGTCAATACTGTGCCGTTCCTCGAATGCTGCAAGGCGATGGCGCGCGGCCTCGGCTATGCCGGCGAAGGCGACGTCCTCACCGCCGCGCTCGTCGGTGCGTTGTTGCAGGGATTCGGGGCGACGACGTTCACGGAAATGTTTTGCGCGGATTGGGCCGGGCAATCATTGTTCCTCTCGCACATGGGCGAGATGAATCCGTCTGTTGCAGCGACACAACCACTGCTCTACGAAAAGGAATATCCGTTCACGCCCGCGCTGAATCCCGCCACGCTCGCCTGCGCTCCGCGACCCGGACGCGCGACGTTGGTGAACCTCTCGCCCGGCCCGAATGACACCTTCCGCCTCATCACCGCGCCGGTCGAAGTATTGTCCGACGGTACGCACCCCGATCTCAACCGCTGGGTGCGCGGCTGGATTCGCCCTGCGATACCGTTGTCGCGTTTTCTCGAAGAGTTCTCGCATCTGGGCGGCACGCATCACAGCGCGCTGATGTTCGGCGATCACGTCGAGGCACTTGCCGCCTTTGCCGCTTTCCTGAAGATCGAACATTGCAACATCTCGTGATTATGAATGCTTGGCGCACCTCAACCGAACGCAACTATAACCAACGGATTTTTCGCGAGGAACTGGACGACTTTCTACCCGCGAAAATCTTTGACATGCACGTCCACGTTTCGCCCCCGAACGGATTTCCTCGAAAAGCGCCGTTCTCGTGCGGCGGCGTGCCCATTACTTCGTACACCTACAAAGAACTGGCCGCGGACCTGAAACTCGCTCTCCCCGGCCGGAAGGTCGAGGCGCTTTGTTTTGGGTTCCCGGACCCGAAACTAGACCACGAGCGCAACAATGCCTACGTCGGTGGCAACGCCGACTTCCGAAGGTTCTTTCCGTTGCGCCTGCTCGATCCGCAACGCGACAACGCCGCTTTGGTCAACAGCGATATTGACCGCTACGGTTTCCTCGGCCTCAAACCGTATCCCGATTACGCGCGTCCCAACGACATCCCGAACGCTGAGATCCCTGAGATGCTACCCGACTGGGCGATGGCCATTGCGCACGAACGCCGATTGCTCGTGACGCTTCACATTCCACGCCCCAAGCGTCTCGAAGACCCGCTCAACCGTCGCCAGTTACGCGAACTCTGCGTCCGTTGGCCCGGCGCGAAAATCATTTTGGCCCACATCGGACGCGCCTACTATCTGCGCGGCGTCACGGGATTGCTCGATGACCTGCGCGAGTTGCCCAACCTCTACTTCGACATTGCGATGAATCAACACTGGGAGGTGCTGGCGTATTTGTTCCGGCAAGTCCCCATCAACAAGGTGTTCTTCGGATCGGACATTCCCATCGCACTCGCGCAGGGTAAGGCCGTCGAGATCAACCATCAATACACCTACGTCACGCCGCGCCCGTGGTCGCTCTCGCTTTGCGACGAGAAGAAGAAGCTGCGCTTCACTTCGTTTCTCAACGAGGAACTGCGCGCCATCAAGCAAGCCGCCGCCACGCTCTCGCGTTCGGCGATCGCCGCGCTGTTCTACGAGAACGCGCGAGCGTTGGTTGACGAAGTTGCAGCGTGAATCGCGCTTGCGCTGTGACGCCGTTGGCCTACACTGCCACCGAAATTCACAGCCATGAAGAAAGACATCGGAATCGGAGTGGTGGGAATCGGAATGGGACTCGACCTTTGCGCGCTCAACGCGGACCCAAACTCGCGCTTCGAGGTGCGCGGACTGTGCGCGAGCACGATGGAGAAGCTGGAACGGGCACGGACGAGGACCGGTGTCGAGTTCATCACCACGGATTACCACGACCTACTGAAACGCAGCGACATTCACGTCATGGCGCTCTTTACGCCTGACCATTTGCACGGACGGCAGTGCGTTGAGTCGCTGGAGGCGGGTAAACATGTAGTCGTCACCAAACCATTCACAACCAGTCTCGATGAGGCCGTCCAAGTCGCCCGCCTCGCGGACGCGAGGCATCGCAAGGTGCTCGTCGGCGAGACGTGCCGGTTTTACACATCGTTCATGGCTGCGAAGAAGCTGCTTGACGATGGCCAACTCGGCGACTTGGTCTGGGCCGAGGCGTGGTACGTGCATCAACTCGGCGACGCGCTCTTCGACATCACGCCGTGGCGACTCACCGCGCCGCAGGACTTCCTCTACGGCGGCGTTTGCCATCCAATGGACTCGCTCGTCTGGTTCATGGGGGAAGTCGAGGAAGTGCACGCCTACGCATCGAAGAGCACGCTCGTGCAGCGGTATCCGTTGCCGGAGAACTTCATCATCAACGCCCGGTTCCGCAGCGGGAAAATGGCGCGTCTGGTCGGTTCGTATGGCATTGTGCAGCCGCCGTATCCGATGATGGGTCTCGCGCTCTACGGCACGCGCGGAAGCGCGGTCGCGGACTTCACCGATTTCGAACCGACAACATTGAAGGTGCGGCTGGCCGAGACGGAGGCGTCGGGCCTCGCTGACACCGACGTTGGCCGCACGCAACAAAAGGCTGCGCGCACGGAATACATATATCCCGCGGACATGCTCGGCGCCTATGGCCAAGGGCTTGCCGTGCAACGCTACATGGCTGACTTCGAGGACGCCATCGTAAACGACCGCCGCCCCGTCATTGATGCATGGGAGGGCGTAAAAACCATCGCCGCGCTTGCCGCCTGCTGGGAGTCCATCCGATCTGGCAAGCCAGTGAAGGTACAGAATAAGTTCTGATCTTGGGTTTGGCAGGTCTGGCCAGAATTGCGTTCTTTCTACGTTTACATCCTGCAAACCGAAAACGAGCCGTAATTTCACGCGGAAGCAATTCACTTTCCGGTTGGTGAGCACTCGATTCCGTGGTTGGCTTCCCGTCAGGCTGTGGTTATTCTCCGTCGCGATGCGCCAGGTTAGCACTGTCAAAATGAAAACGATTCTCACTATCATTCTTTCGTCATTCGTCATTTGTCATTCGTCACTCGCTGCGCAGCAGCGTCCGAACATCCTTCTCATCATTACCGACGACCAAGGTTACGGCGATCTCTCGATTCACGGCAACCCGCATTTGCAGACGCCGCATATTGACCGGCTCGGCCACAGCGGTGTGCGCTTCGATCGTTTCTACGTGAACTCGTTCTGTTCGCCGACACGCGCGGCGTTGCTCACCGGGCGCTGGCCGCTGCGCACGGGTTGTCACGGCGTCACCCACAATCGCGAAGCGATGCGGCCATCGGAAGTGACAATCGCCGAGGCGTTGCGAAGTGCAGGCTACCGCACGGGGTGTTTCGGCAAGTGGCACAACGGCGAGCAGTATCCGTTCACGGCACAAGGACAAGGTTTCGACGAGTTCTTCGGCTTCAACAACGGCCACTGGAACTGTTACTTCAACGCCACGTTGCTGCGCGGCTCAAGACCGGAACAGACCAAAGGCTACATCACCGACGTGCTGACCGACGAAGCGATCAAGTTTATCACCGCGAACAGAAAGAAGCCGTTCTTCTGTTACCTCCCTTACAACGCGCCGCACTCGCCGTATCAGGTGCCGGACCGTTACTTCGACAGGTTCAAGGCGAAAGGTTTCGACGACACCGTCGCCGCCTTCTACGGCATGTGCGAGAACATTGATGACAACGTCGGCCGCCTACTCACGCACCTCGACAAACTAAAACTCGCCGACAACACCATCGTCCTCTTCCTCACCGACAACGGCGGCACTGCCGGCGTGAAAATCTACAATGCCGGGATGCGCGGCGGTAAAGTCAGCGTCCACGAAGGCGGCAGTCGCGTCCCGCTGTTCATGCGCTGGCCGGCGGCCAAGTGGAAGCCGCATCTCGCCAAACCCATCGTCTCGCACATTGATCTCTACCCCACCCTGCTCGACCTCTGCGGCGTCAAGCCGCCCGCCGGACCGGATCTCGACGGCATCAGTCTGAAGCCATTGCTAGAGGGTAACGATGCAGCTTGGCCGGAGCGCGTCCTGTTCACTCACAATCCGATTGACGAGAGTAACAAGTTCCCCGGCGCTGTGCGCACGCAACGTCATCGTCTCGTGCGCGAGATCAAAGGTCCCGGCGGCGGCTCGAAAGCGAAAGCCAACGACACGAGCGCCGTCGCTTGGCAACTCTACGACATGGAAGCCGACCCCGGCCAAGAGAAGAACATCGCCAAGGACAATCCCGATCTCGTGGCGAAGCTCAGCAAACTCTACGACGCTTGGTTCGCCGACATCTCGCGCGACGGCTTGCAGCGATTTCCCCTTCCCATCGGACACGTCGAGCACAATCCCGTCGAACTGCACGCGCCACAGGCTTACTTCGACAAACCGTTGCTTTTCGCCATCGGCCCCGGTTTCGCCAACGATTGGCTCACCGGCTGGACCGATGCCAAAGCCAAAGCCTGGTTCGACATTGTCGTGGCCACCGCCGGCAACTACGAGATCGAACTCGCGTTCGCCTGCCCGTCCCAAGATGCCGGCTCGAAGTTGCGTGTCACTGTCGGCGACACCGCGCTTGAAACGACTGTCCCCGCCGCTACCGCCAAGGAGATTCCGATCCCGCACCGCGACGCCATCGGCAAGGAACGCTACCGTAACCGTGAGTGGGGCACGTTAAAGCTGGGCGCAGTGGGTCTGCCACAAGGCCCCGCCAAACTCACCATCGAAGTCCTCTCCAAACCCGGCACAACCGTGATGGACTTCAAGCATGTGAAATTGCAACGGCGCTAGCCCGCCGCAGGCGGACTAGCAAGCCTCGACAACTGTGGGTGCACCCGCTACGATGCGCCCTGCCGATGAAGACATTGACTGATTGTTTCGGGAACAAAGTGCGACTGACTGGCGAACGGTTGGCCCATATCTTGGAACATCCTGAAATGGCCAGTATGGCCGCCAACATTGAACAGGTGCTGAGTCAGCCACAGTTGGTGCGACGCTCGCGTTCGGACGCAGCCGTGCGGTTGTTCTACGAGTTCTATGCGCAAACAATCGTGGGTGGAAAATGGCTGTGTGTTGTGGTTAAGTATGTGCCGAAGCAGGCGTTTGTGGTCACGGCGTACCTGACCGACAAACCAAAAGCTGGAGATGATTTATGGCTGACAAATTGAAAATCTGGTTCGACGCGGAAGCCGACTTCCTCGAAGTCCGTTTTTCCAACGCGGCGGGCTACATGATGGAAACCAATCACGATGCCGTCATGGAGCGCGTGAACGAGCATGGGCGTGTGATTGGTTTCAGCATCATGGGGGTGAGCCGGTTTCGGAAGGATCGTCCCTTGGAGGCGGATTTGAGACCAGCCCCAGCGGTTGTTCGTGAGAAGCCCGGTAAATACGGGCATTAGCCTTCCCGTCCACAAATTGGCGGGTTTGGAGCAAGAACGCACACGTTCCCCGCTTGAAGTTTGCGTGCGCTGCGCCGTAGAATGGCGCTGCTATGAAATCAGTGTTAGCCATTCTTGTTTCTTCCTTCTTAATTCTTAACTCTTCCTTCGCTGCGCAGCAGCGTCCGAACATCATTCTCATCCTCGCCGATGATCTCGGCGCGAAGGAACTTTCCTGTTACGGCAGCACGCGACACCAGACCCCACACCTCGACCGCATGGCCGCCGAAGGCGTGCGGTTTGAGACGTTCTACGCCACGCCGCTCTGCACGCCGACACGCGTTGCGCTGATGACCGGGCAATACGGTTTCCATAACGGCTTCCTCGGCATGCAGCACCCGGCCTTCAAGCCCGACAAGAACTCGCCGCAGTCGCAAATCGGCAACCATTTCACCCACGCCGACCTGCTGAAATCCCGCGGCTACGCGACCGCGCAAGCTGGCAAGTGGCAACTCTCCGGCGAGATTCCCACACTCGTCCACGACGCCGGCTTCGACGAATACCGGATGTGGGCCTACGACCACAACCTGCCACCGGGCATCAAGCATCCCGCCCACGAGAAAGGGGGGAACGCCTGTCGCTACTGGCATCCGAGCATCGTCGAGAACGGCAAGTATCTTCCGACCACGCCCAATGATTACGGCCCCGATTTCTTCAACGACTTCGTCATTGATTTCGCGCGCCGGAACAAAACCGGACCATTTTTCATCTACTACACCTCCGTGCTCACGCACAGCCCGCACCTGGAGACTCCCGATCCGACGAAGCCCGGCGCGCGTTGGCCGGCGACGTTCAAGTCGAACTTGGAATATCTCGACCATCTCATGGGCAAACTCTTCGCCGCGTTGAAGGCCGAGGGACTCGACGAGAAGACGCTCGTAATCTTCATCGGCGACAACGGCACCGGCGGCGACGGCAAAGGCACCGTCACCGAGCTTGGCGTGCGCGTCCCGTGCATCATTCGCGGCCCCGGCGTCAAACGCGGCCTCGTCTCGCGTGCCGTCGCCGACCTCACCGACATCATGCCAACGCTCGCCGAATTCTCCGGCGCGTCGTTGCCGAAAGACAAACCGTTCGACGGCCACAGTCTCGGCCCCGTGTTGCGCGGCGAGAAGGCGAAACATCGGGACTGGATTTACAGTCATCTTGATGCAGGCCGCGTGCTGCGCGACTCGCGGTGGCTTTTGGAGGTCGCCAAAGGCGGCCACGCCAAGAAATTCTTCGATTGCGGCGAGAGCCGCGACGGCACCGGTTACAAGGACGTGACCGACTCAACCGATCCGGAAGTGAAAGCCGCTCGCAAACGTTTCGCCGACATCCTCGCCACGATGCCGGAACCGAAGCCGCGTGAAGGCGTGACGCCGAAGTCACAAAAGCAAACCTCCACGAAAACCTCGGCCGATCGTGTGACACGTTTCGGCATGCGTGACAAGAACCACGACGGCCTCATCAGCCATGATGAGTTCATGAGCACTCTCGCCGGCAACGACAAGGCCGCCGGCGAAGCACGCTTCAAGAAGCTGGACACCAACAACGACGGATTCCTCACGAAGGAGGAATTTCTCGGCACGGGCGGCAAGAAACAGTGAGGAACCTATGAACCGACGCGAGTTTCTGAAGACAGGCACGATCCTGGCCGCAGTGCCGAGCGCCCTCGACGCTGCGGACACACCGAATAACAAACCGCGTCCGCCGTCAGTGCTGGCCAGCTACACTGCCGAAGATCACCGGCGACGGTTGCAGAACATCGCGCTCGGCGAGCGCGGCATCCGCGCCTGCATGCGCAAACATCTCATCACCGATTACCTGCCGGGGCACTGCGTCTATAACCTCGGCGAGTACCCGGCCCGCAAACCGTGGAACGTGGACGACTGGGATGAACGCGAACTCGATAAACTCCGCGACCACGGCATCCGTCTCATCCAGTTGCACGAGGAATGGAACGATTCGCTACGGCTCTTCGGCGGCGACAAATATTCGCCAGTCACTCGCACCGGGTTCCGGCGGTTCGTGGACATGGTTCACCGGCGCGGGATGAAGCTCATTGTCTATGTCTCCACCGGATTCTTTCAACGAGTGGACCCTGAGTTCCGCGAGGAATGGGCGCGACAACAGGACCTCGTCGAGATTTACTTCCATTACTCGCGCTGCTCGCCGGCGAGTCCGTCGTGGCGCGCCTATCTGTTGAAGAAGCTGATGCCCATCCTCGACGACTACGGCGTGGACGGCCTTTACAACGACGCCGGCTACATCAAGCTCTGGAACAATCGCCAGCCGACGACGACGGACGAGGTGTTGGCGTTCAACGAGAGCGCGACCAACGATGGCGCTGAGTGCGACTTGCTCGCTCTCATCTACGCGGAAGTCAAACGCCGCGGCGGCCTCGTCAAGCTCCACATCAGCGGCGCGAACAAGCCGCAGACCGACCTGAAGGTTTACGATTACCTCTGGGTCGGCGAAGGCGGCAACAACGGCGACAAACTCCGCGAAGTGACGAAGAATCATCCGCCCTACGTCGCGCCCTGTCTCGACATGAGCCGCGCGAAGATCGGCAACGAGGACGAATTGTATCTGCACGCGATTCCGTACATGCAGTTCCCCGTGTTGCTGGCCGGCAAGCCGTTCACCGGCGAGCGCGCGCAAGTACCCGGCCTCAAGTATCGCGAGGACGGAAAATGTTTTTGGACGCGTCACCTGCGCGCGATGGGAAGGCACTACCGCGAGCACCCGAACGGCCCGCACAGCTACGGTTGGTGGGACTCCTGCCCCGGCCGTCCCGAAGCGCGCCCGACGCACGAACGTTGGCTCAAGCAATATCTTCCGATGGTCGAGGAAGGCACATGGGCATGGCTGGAGATCAGCGATTCTGATTTGTTCACACAACCACTGCCGAAAGACGTGGTCGCATCGGCGTTCGCCAACCGCGAGTTCTACCTTGTGCTGGCCAACTACGGCCAATCTGCCGTCGAGGTGGCAACGCGCGATGCCTACTCATCGAAGAAACAATGGCAACTGCCCGCTCGCTCGTTGCACATCCTGCGAAAATCATGAACTGGCAAAATGCGCCGGAACCCTCGGAACACCTGCCGCACCTGTTCGAGCGGCGGGACTGGGTCGTGGCGCTCGCGGTGTTCCTGATCACCGGTGCTCGGTATCTCTACGACATGTCGCCGGAGGTGACGTTGCAGAGTTCGGGCGTGTACGTCACAAGCGCGTATCATCTCGGCGTGTCGCATCCGCCCGGCTATCCGGTGTGGACGTTGATGGGGTGGATCTGGCGGCACATCATTTGGTTTGGCAATCCAGCGTGGCGGATATGTCTGATGTCGGTGCTGATTGGCGCAATGCTGGCTGGGGTGCTGACGCTGTTAATGTCGTGCAGCGTGAGGGTGCTGTTGCGGTCGTTGACATGGGCCGACGAAATCGCCAACGACCTGAAACACTGGATCGCGCTGACGGTCAGCGCGGCGGTGTCGCTGTCATTTGCGTTCAGCCGTGGCGTGTGGCTCTGGGCATGCGTGCCAGAGATATCGATACTGAATGGTTTCATATTCATGCTGACGGCGTTCACGTTTTTCGCATGGATGCTGCGTCCGCAGCGGCGCGGTTTTCTGTACGCGACGATTCTGGTGTATGCCCTCGGCATCAGCAACCAGCAGATCATTGCGGTAATGCTGGTGCCGTTCCTAGTAGGCGCGGCGGCGCTGGAGTTACTGGAGGTCTGCGGCGAGAACAAGTTCCCGAGCTTCAAGGGCGCGGCGATGGACGCGTTACGGTGGGACTGGATCCCGGTCGTGGGCGGTTTATTGACAGCGTTGGCGCTGCTGCAACTGGGGCAATGGTCGGTGCTGTCGAGGCAGATGTGGTTGGTGGTCCAACTCATGAAAGTCACGTTGGTCTGGTGGGTGATGTCCACGCTGCTGGGCGCGTTGATGCGCGTCAGCCGGTTCAAGGTGGTGATGGAGTTGCTGGTGGCGATCTTGTTGTCGGCGGCTGTGTGGGCGTTCGTGATGGCGTGGACGGGAATGCGGAGGCTCGATGAGTTTATGCCGGTGCCGTTGATTGGAAAGATGCCATTGGAGGTAGTGGCAGTATTATTCACGTGTCTGGGGTTGTGGTATCTAGCGTACGGATGGTGGAAGAAGCTGTTGAATGTCGTGCGGACATTGCTGTGCACGCTGATTTTCCTGATCGGTGTCAGTTTCTGCGCCTACATGCCGATTGCGTCGGCGACGAATCCACCGGTGAACTGGGGCTACACGCGCACGACAGAAGGTTTTCGCCACCACATCATGCGCGGCCAGTATGAGCGGTTGTCTCCGCAGTACCTCTTCACTCGTGAATTCCTCATGCAGTTAGAGTTGTTCGTGACGTCCGTGCTCAAGCAATACTCGTTCTTTTTCGACATGGCAGACGCCGGCGCCAGTCGACTCGCGGCACTGGGCAGGACGATCAGCAACACGGTCAACGTGTTACTGTTGGGCGTGGTCGCGTTGGGACTGCCGCTGCTGGCGTTCCGCAACATGCGGTCGCGGGCGCGCTCCTGCCTGATTTTCGTTTGGGTGGCGTTCGCCGCCACGAGTACCGGGCTGATCTCCATAATCAATCCGGCGCTCGACCGGCAGAACCAAGAGATTTGCATCAAGTTTTTCGCGCCGGCACACGGCTTCTTTGCCATGATGCTCGGCTACGGGCTGGCATTTGCGCTGGCGGCGGCGGCGGCGCGGTTCAAACTGCCGCGTTCCGCCATCATGGCGGCCAGCGCGCTGTTGCTGTTGCTGCCGTTCATTCCGTTCTATCGCAACTGGAAATTCTGCGAGCAACGCGGACACGATTTCGGCTACCAGTTAGGCTACCGCATGTTCTATCCCGGCGGCGATTATCCGCCCATGGAGAAGAACGCCGTGCTCTACGGCGGCACCGATCCCGGCCGTTTTGTGCCGACCTACATGATCTTCTGCGAAAGCCGCGCCAAGCCGAAGCATCGTTTCGCCGACTCCCACTTCGACCGCCGCGACGTGTACATCATCACCCAGAACGCTCTGGCTGACTCGACCTACATGAGTTCTCTCCGCGATCACTACGACTACTCGCAGCCTGACTGGAACAATCCAGTGACGCTCACCAACCGTCCCGCATGGCAGAACCGCCAGCTCGGCTGGGCATGGCTCACGCTCGACCGCGCTACCATGTACCCGCGCGAACCGATCTGGATTCCCAGCGAACTTGATGTGCAGCGCTCTTTCCAAGAATACGTCAACAACTTGCGCAACCGCACGCCATCACCCGAAGAATTCGTCGAAGTCGAGGACGGTCGCGTCAGTGTCAAGGGCGTCGCCGGCGTTATGAAGATTAACGGCATCCTCACGAAGTGGATTTTTGAAAACAACAAGGCCCGGCATTCTTTCTACGTCGAGGAAAGCTACGTCATCCCGTGGATGTATCCATACCTCGAACCCGCCGGCATCATCATGAAGATCAACAAGGACCCGTTGCCGTCGCCACAACGGAACCCTGACCTCTGGTCCATGATCGTCAAGCGCGACCGGGCGTACTGGGACAAGCTCGAAGCCGAATTCCAAGCGCGACCTGAGTTCCACCGCGACACCGATGCACAGAAGACGTTCGCCAAACTCCGTTCCGCCATCGGCGGCGTCTATGCGTTCCGCCGGCTCGTGTCAGACGCCGAGTACGCCTACAAACAAGCCCAGCGTCTCTACGCTGAAAGTCCCGAAGCCGCTTTCCGTTGCGCCCAACTCTACATGGAACTCGGTCAGGTGGACAAAGCCATTGACACAATGAAGGCGCTCGAAGAACTCGATCCGCTCAACGCCAAGATCAAGGACGCTCGATGCCAACTCGAAACGGCCAAGAAAGCCCGCGAAGAAATCGTCACCATCGAAGCCGCCCGGCAGACCGACCCGCGCAACGTCCAGTTGTTCACGCAACTTGCCCAAGCCCATGCCCGCGCCGGCCAGATTGACCGTATCGTTACGCTCTGCGACAGTTCCCTTTCCATCCCTGATCTCACCGGCAATGAATTGATCGTCATCGCCCAGACCTATCTTCAGGTCGGTCAGATGGACCGCGCTCTTGCCACGCTGCAGCGCATTCTCACCGTGAACCCCCGCGACAGCCAAGCCCACTACGCCATCGCCATCATCCGCGCCAACCAGAACGCCCTTAACGAAGCACTCGACTCGCTGGACAAAGCCATTCAGACCACCCCAACGCTCCGTGACCAAGCCCGTGGCGACCAACGCTTCGCCCCGTTGCGTTCCAACCCGCGCTTCCAGCAACTCACGGGCGCGCAGCCTTGACACGACCAGACCACTGTTAAGTGGCGAAGCGCGATGACTACTCCTCGAAGAAGCAATGGCAACTACCCGCTCGTTCACTCCACATCCTTCGAAAATCATGAACCGACCGAATTGATGGGAGAACACCGCGCAGAACAGAGCACTTGACGGGTGCAGTTCGATGTTTTAGGCAAAGAGCCGCCGGGACGGCGGCTACTACACCGCGCGTCGGTGTAGTGGCGTCCGTCCCGGACGCCCTCCGTCTGCGGACTGCCCAAAGCTTTCAACTGCACTCGCACTTGACCAATAACTTGACCGATACTTGACCAACGATTTATAGTCGGAACATGAGTTACCAACCGCAATTCACGATCACGCCGTCATTGCTGAGTCAGGTGGAAGCCATCACGGCGGTGCGGGAACGAATTCTGAGTGCGGCCATCGCCGTGCCGTGGGTGCCGGCCTTGCAGAAGGACAGCCGCATTCGCAACGCTCATTCCTCAACGGCAATTGAAGGCAATCCGCTGACGCTGGAACAGGTGCGAGCAGTGGAAGAAGGACGGGAACTCGCGGCGGTGAGCGCGCGCGCCCGACGCGAGGTGCTGAACTATTTCGCCGCACTCCGCCACATCGAGAAACAGGCCGGCAAGCCGGCGATCACCCACGAAGACATTCTGAAGCTTCACCAGATCATCGCCGGGCAGGTGATGGATCAGGGCGAAGCAGGACGTTACCGGACCATCGCTGTGCGGGTTGGGCCGTATGTGCCGCCGCCCGCAGCAGAAGTGTCGGGGCTGATGTTGGAGTTGTTGGAATGGTGGAACAGGGAATCGCGCAAGCTCTCACCGGTGCTGAGCGCGGCCATCCTTCACTACCGGTTCGAGGCCATTCATCCGTTTGCGGATGGAAATGGGCGGACGGGTCGGGCCTTGGCCTTGTGGGAACTCTATCGCCGCGGATTCGACACCCATCACATTTTCTCGGCGGATGAATTCTACTGGGAAGACCGCCCGCGTTACTACGCTGCGTTGCAGGCGGCGCGGGAACACGGTGACGATTTGACAGGCTGGTTGGAGTACTGCGCCGAAGGTTTGCTCTGGTGCCTGGAGCGCGTCTGGAAACGCATCCAGCAGTTGTCCGCGCAATCGGGCGGCAAGAAACTGGTATTGCGTCCCAAGCAGGAACAGTTGCTGCAACTGCTTCGCGAGCGCGGCAGTCTGACTCCCCGCGAGATCTGGGATGGGTTGGGTGTCTCGAAGCAGGGCGCAGTGGACTTGCTGCGACCGTTGATGAACGCCGGCATGGTCAAGCGCGAGGGCACGCTGAAATCCGGAAAATATCGCCTCGCATGAGGAACTTCGCGCCGGGATTGGATTCTGGTACAACTCCAGCCATGAAACCGTTCGTAGTCCTCCTTCTTGCGTTCCTTGCGCCTTGTTGCGGCTATCCGAAACCGAATATCATCGTTGTCCTCGCCGACGACCTCGGCTACGGCGATGTCCGCTGCAACGATCCTGAACACGCCAAGGTGCCGACGCCGAACATTGACCGGCTCGCCGAACAGGGCATGAGGTTCACCGACGCGCACACGAGCGCGTCGCTTTGCTCGCCCAGCCGCTACAGTCTGTTGACGGGCCGGTTCAGTTGGCGGACGCCGATGCGTACTCACGTGGTGCGCGTGTACGGCACGCCGCTAATCGCACCCGATCGGTTGACGCTGCCGAAGCTGCTCCAGCAACAGGGCTATCATACCGGCTGCTTCGGCAAGTGGCATCTGGGTTGGGATTGGGCGCTGCGTCAGAAGGACGACTCTGTCGTCCGTGCCCTGTCGGGCGATTTTCTCCAAGAGCGCAAAGGCGAACCGATCTTCGATCAGCCCATCGGTCAAGGACCAACGACACGCGGCTTCAATTATTACTTCGGCGTGGACGTGCCGAACTTCCCGCCCTACACGTTCATCGAGAACGACCGGATGGTCACAGCGCCCACGGCACGCAAGACTGTCAACGACCGTGTCCACTGGGGGCCACCCGGACCGATGGCACCAGACTGGCAGTTCGACCGCATCCTACCAACCATCGTCGAGAAGACTGAGGATTACATCGCTCAACGTGCGCGCGACAAGAAACCGTTCTTCATTTACATGCCGTTGACGACGCCGCACGAGCCGATTGCGCCGTCGGAGGCATTTCGCGGCAAGAGCGGCATCAGCGACGTGGCCGACCTCATCATGGAAACCGACGACGCGCTCGGTCGTGTGATGACCGCGCTCCAGAAACACGAACTCGCCGACAACACTCTCTTGGTCTTCACCTCCGACAACGGCCATTGCAGTTACACGGGCTTGACGCCATTCCAAGAGGTCGGGCATCGCGTCGGCGGACCATACCGCGGTTACAAGTGCAACATCTCCGAAGGCGGCCATCGCGTTCCTTTCGTCGTCCGCTGGCCCGATGTCGTCAAACCCGGCACGCGCTGCGATCAACTCGTCTGCCTCAGCGACCTGATGGCCACCTGCGCCGAGATGCTCGGCACGAAACTTCCCGACAACGCCGCCGAGGACAGCGTGAGTCTGCTGCCGTTGTTGCGTGGCAAGGATCGTCCGGTCCGCCGCGACCTCGTGCATCAATGTTACTCGGAGGTGCTGGCGATTCGCGAGGGGCCGTGGAAGCTCGCATTGTGCGCCGGTGACGGAACCGAACGCCGCTGGTGCAACGAGAAAGGCGTTCCCCAAGACACCAGCGAGAAGGAAGCGCGCGAACGCGGTCTGCCGCCCGTTCAGCTTTACAATGTCGCGGACGATCCCGGTGAGACGAAGAATCTTCAGGCCGAGCATCCGGAGACTGTCCAGCGTCTTCGCGCTCAGTTGGAAAAATACGTCTTCGAAGGCCGCAGCACTCCGGGCACGCCGCAAAAGAACGACTTGGAAATATCTTTTCCCCGTCCGCAACTAAACGTCATCCTTTTCCTCGCCGACGATCTCGGCTACGGCGACCTCGGTTGCCACGGCAACCGGTACGTGAAGACACCGCACTTGGACACTTTCGCGCGCGCGGCTGTCGAGTTCACGAAGTTTCACGTCAGCCCGGTCTGTTCGCCGACGCGCGCCTCGCTGATGACCGGCCGCTACAACTTCCGCACCGGCGTCTGCGACGTTTTCGGGAAAGCCACCGTGATGGACTCATCTGAGGTGACGATTGCCGAACGCTTGAAAGCCGCCGGCTACGCCACCGGCATCTTCGGCAAGTGGCATCTTGGCGACGACGCGGAACACGGCCCGAACGCACAGGGCTTCGACGAGGCGCTCGTTCATCGCGGCGCGGCAATGCGGAAATACTTTGACCCGGAGTTGCTCCACAACGGCACGCCAGAGAAACGCACCGGTTATTGCATGGACATCTTCACCGATGCCGCTATCGAGTTCATAAAAAAGAACCGCGCCAAACCGTTCTTCGTCTATCTGCCTGCCAACCTCATTCACACGCCGTTGCAGCCTGTGCCGGAACTGGCCGCGGAGTTCGACGCGCTCGGTCTCTCGGACAGTACGCAGAAAATCTACGGCATGATCCGCAGCGTGGACAACAACTTCGGCAAGCTCCGAGTGATATTGAAGCAATTGGAGTTGGAGGACAACACGCTGCTCATCTTCACATCCGACAACGGGCCGTGTTCCGGCTCCAAGCCGGTTGACCGCCACATGGCCGGGTTGCACGGATTGAAGGGAACCGTCTATGAAAACGGCATTCGCGTTCCGTGTTTCATGCGCTGGCCGGTCGGGTTCAAGAGTCCGGCAAAAGTGACGCGGCTGGCGGCGCACATTGACGTGATGCCGACCGTGCTAGAGGCGTGCGGATTGCCGGCTGCGCCGAAATTGGATGGCGTCAGTCTGCTGCCGTTGCTCCGTGATCCGTCGGCGCAATGGCCGGACCGCACGCTGTTCTTGCAATGGGACAGCGGGCAGCAACCGCAACGTGGTCACGCCTTCACCGTGCTCACCGAGAAATGGAAGCTGGTTCAGCCGTGCGGGATGAATGCAACGAACCAGCAGCACATCCGCGACCGATACGCCGAGCTGTGCCGGTTGCAGGGACGCGGCGAGCGCAGCATCGAAGGCCCGCCCCGCTACGAACTCTACGACATCGCCGCCGATCCGGGCGAGACGAAGGACCTCGCCAGTCAGCATCCCGACATCGTCAAGCGGATGAAACAGGATTATGAGAAATGGTTCACCGAAGTCTGTGCCCGCTGGAATCCATGAAACCGTCACTAGCTAGCAATGATGCTGTAGCCACGCCGCTCTGTCGGCGTGCGGGGAGTTCGCGGCGACAGAGCGCCGCGGCTACAGGACGATTGCGACTCTGCCGCATCAGTGGAGGGATGCGCTCCGTCGCGTCCGTTGCGAGAACGCGGCCACGATGGAGCGTGGCCCTCCAAATTGCAACTCTCGTTTTCTCATTGGCCGCCGTTGCTGCGGAACACGACATCACGTTTTTCCTGCAACGGTTGCGGACTTTGGATCATCTTCCTGAATTGGAAGCTTCGCACACGGCGATGTCGAGCACGTGGGATCGGACAGGAGGCAATCGCGATGGCAATGATTTCAAGTGCGTGCAGAACGGCACGAACGTCTTGCTCGACGTGAACGGCCCCGGCTGCCTCCACCGCATCTTCACCGGCGTGCTCGGCCAAGCCAAGGCGAGTCCGGTCGGCACGCGCTTGCAGATGTTCCTCGACCATGACAAGCGGCCGGTGTTCGATATGCTGGTGGAAAGCTTCTTCGATGACCGCAACGGGCCGTTCCCCTACCCGCTCGTCTTCCACAAGACCTATCCGGGCATTCTGTTCCCGATTCCGTTCGCCCGACACTGCCGCGTCCAGCTTGTTAATCCGCAAGCGCCAAACTGGGGCAACTACTGGCAACTCACCTACACCACCTACCCACCCGAAACGAAAGTGAAGAGTCTCCGCTGGCCGTTGCGTCGCAACGAAACCGAAGAGCTTGCTCGCGTGCGCGACACTTGGCTGGATGCGGAATCGCGTCCTCCGGCCACTCCCGCCACGTGGACAGAGTCGCGCGAATTTACCGTGAAGCCAAACCAAGCCGAAGAGGTACGAATCGAAGGATGCGGCATTATTCGCCAGATGCGCGTGGCAACGTGGCCGCGCACGCCGGAACCGCTGCGCGACACTCGTCTGCAAATTCGTTGGGATGGCTCTCAAGAGCCGAGCGTGGATGTGCCGCTCGGATATTTCTTCGGCAACGCCGACTATGGTTTTGCCAACGAAGGTCACTTCAACTCGCTGTTGCTCGGCGTGACGCAGTCAGAGGCGTATTCCTGTTTCCCGATGCCGTTTGAGCGTGGCGCGGTGATTCGCTTTGAGAACCGTTCTGCTCAACGTGCCGCCATGATACGCGTGTCGCTGGACATCGAACGTCGGAAAACACTACCCGACCAATGGGGTCGCTTTCATGCCACTTGGACCGAAGCCCGCGCAGCGCAGCCTGACTCGCCACGCTTCGGGCCGCAGAACACTCCGTCGCACATGGTCCTCGACCGAAAAGGAACGGGCAAATATGTCGGTGTGCTGTTGCATGTTGGATGGCCGCATCGTGACTGGTGGGGCGAAGGCGATTGGTTGATCTGGAGCGATGAGGACGGCTGGCCGCCGAGTTATCACGGCACCGGCAGCGAGGAGTATTTCAATTCGGGTTGGTGTCACTTCGACCGCAAAGCCGTGTCGGGTTTCGTCAAGACGCACCCCGGCGAAGTCGCCGTTTATTCGTTTCACCTCAACGACGCCTTTCAGTTCCGCCGCAACATCCGCGTGGCCGAGGAAACCTTCGGCCTCGATGGCAACAACCAAAAAGGCAACACCATCATTCAGCGCGACCATCCCATCTGGGGTAGTACAGCCTATTGGTATGCCCTGCCTGTCCAGTCCGCCAACTCAACCCCCAACCTGATCCAACCACGATGAAACATATGACCCTTCTTCTGCTTCTTTCGAGCACGATGGCCATCGCCGCGGACAAACCGAACATTCTCCTCATCCTCGCCGACGATCTCGGTTACAACGACCTCTCGTGCCAGGGCGCAACGAAACTCAAGACCCCCGGCATTGATCGCATCGCCAAGGAAGGCATCCGCCTCACCGACGCGCACACGCCGGCGGGTGTGTGTTGTCCGACGCGCTACGGCGTGTTGACGGGACGCTACCCGTGGCGGCGCTCACAGGTTTGTTGGGCGTCGCCCGGTGCCGCACTGTTGATCGAGGCGGGACGCATGACGACCGCGTCGCTGCTCAAACAGGCCGGTTACACCACCGGCATCGTCGGCAAATGGCACCTCGGTTTCGGAACCAAAGAAAAACCGGTTGACTTCAAAGGTGAACTGAAACCGGGCCCGTTGGAGGTTGGCTTCGATTACTTCTTTGGCGATGTCGCCAACCGCTGGGGACCGTACGTCGAAGGACATCGGGTCACCACGATCGCGATGAAGAACGAGGAGAACGCCCGCGTGCTCCACGAGAAAGCCGTCGCGTTCATCGAACGAAACAAAGACAAACCCTTCTACCTTCACTACGTGCCGAACAACATTCACACGCCGCTCACACCAAACGCAAAGTTTGCTGGCACGAGTCAGGCCGGCAAATACGGCGACTTCGTTCACGAGCTTGACTGGTCGGTTGGCGACCTGCTCGCCACGCTCGACCGACTCAAGCTCACCGAGAACACACTCGTGATCTTCACCAGCGACAACGGTGGCGTTTATGAGAAGGAAGGTTTCGGCGCCGGTCATCGTTCGTGCGCGCCACTCAACGGACAGAAAGGTGACGTCTGGGAAGGCGGCAACCGCGTGCCGTTTCTCGCGCGTTGGCCGGGCCAAACCCCAGCCGGAACAAAGTCAGAACATTTGCTCTGCCTCACCGACATGCTGGCGACATTCGCCGCGCTGACCGACCAGAAGTTGCCCGCCGATGCCGGCGAAGACAGTTTCAACGCGCTGCCGTTGTTGCTCGGCAAGAACGGCTCGCGAACGAACCTGATCGTGCAGGCGCGTTCGTCATCCCTGTTCCGGCACCGCAAACAGGAGGACATTTGG
>Ga0233425_10000608_pt1 | contig 90819 bp, 101 predicted proteins | sample Watercolumn_Towu_2_FD_181712 | JGI IMG/M metagenome (GOLD analysis project Ga0233425, IMG submission 181712) | Freshwater microbial communities from Lake Towuti, South Sulawesi, Indonesia - Watercolumn_Towuti2014_140_MG | ecosystem: Environmental > Aquatic > Freshwater > Lake | place... | reverse complement strand
CCTAACTCTTATCGAACGCTTCCGGTCTTGACCGGGGGCGTTCGCGCGTAATTTTCGGGAATTTCGTTTTCTCGTCTGATAATTAACAGAACCTTGAAGCCTTTAGTGGGTTTCGACGCGGGAACTCGAATGACGAAGCAGGTCACGACGATAGCGTTGTTTTGCCTCCTGGCTGGGTCCGCGCCGGTCTGCGCCGACGATTATGAAGACGCGCTGGGCGCAACCCGACGCGGCGATTTCGCTGGCGCGTTCAAGTTGCTCAAACCGCTCGCGGAAAAGGGCGACGCTCGCGCGCAGGCGGACATCGGCGCGATGTATCTGACGGGCAAAGGAACTGCCGCCAATCCCAAGGACGCTGTGAAATGGCTGCGCCTCGCAGCGGATCACGGGAACGCCTCCGCGCAATTCAACCTCGGCACAATGTATCTCGAAGGACGTTTCGTCATGAGAGATTACAGGGAGGCGATGAAATGGAATTTGCTCGCGGCGGACCATGGACTGGCCGCGGCGCAGGTGAATATCGCCTCGATGTATTATGACGGCGTCGGAGTCGCGCAGGATTACAAGGAGGCGGCCAGATGGCTGCGGCTGGCTGCGGAGCAGGGCGATGCCGATGCACAGTTGAATCTCGGCAACATGTATGTCGCAGGGCAGGGCGTCGAACGTGATCTGCTGCGCGGCTATATGTGGACGCAACTCGCGACGGAGACGATCGCAATGGGCGAGACCGAAAAAAAGTCGGTGCGCGACATGTCGGCGAAGACCTTGTCGCCGGCAGAGCTCGCTAGGGCTCAGGCCATGGTCGCCAAGTGCCGTCAATCACAGTTCAAGAATTGCGATTGACGCAGACGAGCTTAACGCGGGGAGCGTTCCACAAACATGGAGCGCTCCCTGAAGTTCGCGCCTTAAAGCAGGTCCCTAAAAAGTTGACAGACTTTTTCGATGAGAACCTGCTCTGACTTTTTGATTTTGAGCGATCCCTTATCGGTCACATGATTCCATGTGACCGGGAACCGCTCTAGATTTGGATAACGTTAAATCTGGCCGATCTCTCGCTCTCGGAAGCGCTCGCGGACTTCCATTCCGCGAGGGGCTGATCGACAGGGTCTGTTTCAGCCCCGTTGAGCCAAGTCCGCCACCACGCCCCTTCAGCGATAAGCTTTGCGCCCGTTCTGCGGCGGTGGACGGCGGGCTAGATCCACGGCCGGCAGGTGAGAAGCCCGCCACTGTTTCGGTGGCTTCGCAGAACCTCTTGGCCATTCGCCCCGCCGCTATGGAAGAGGCGGGCGCTCGTTGTCTGTCGCGGGGCCAGGACGCGGGGGCGCGTCTGTTAAACCCGAGCGGATATTTGCAGGCATATGTTGCTGCTGTGTTTCTTGGTGGATCTAAGTTATTTCAAGAATGTTTTTGTATTGTATAAATCTGAAATAACACTTCCATACTTTTTATAAACTAGTACGTTGTTGTGCTTTTGAGGCGACCGACACAAAAATATACATATGTTGGCGCATGCTATGTGAGTGGAATGCCAACATAAGAAGTTATGGCAAATTGTATCAGATTTTTGATATATATAGTGCTATATATGTGCGATCAGCTAGTGTTGTACGATAGCAACAAATATCGGAATACGGCATCAATAGTGATTGCATACTATATATATGCATGTTTTGTCATGGATTTGTCATCCTGTAGTGGCCATGGCGGCTATCAGCAGAACGTGACAGCCGGCATCAACTGGTACCCGGATAATGGCTTCGCGTTCCAGTTCAACGCAACTCATGTGATGTCCCTGAAATCGCCGTTGAACTGGAACCCTCAGTCTTCCTACTACGAGGGCGACTCCCATCCGACGTTCCTCGAAATGCGGGCGAAGGTCTACTTCTAGCCGCCGCAATTCGAAAATATCCCGCGCCCTCTCGGTGGCGCGGGACTTTTTTGATCCTTGCGCGAAGGGACGCGTCATCTTCGCCGCAGGTCCCGGGAAAAATCAGCAGACCTTCTCCCAGCCCCAGTCGCGGTCATTGTAGACGTAACAGGGATCCCCGCCATAGGTCCGGTATCCGTCGCTCCAATAACCATAGGTGGCGCCGAGCAGCGCGGCGCCGAACGCTGCGGCGGGAGGCGCCGCGACGCCGGTAGCGCTGCGACGATAGGACGTTCCACTGTCGTAGCCGCGGCGAAAGCCGCGTTCATAGCCCTGATAATATCCGGCATCGTAATTGCGATGGTAGCCGACACGATATCGGCCATGAGAGCCGGACGCGCCCCCTGATAGCGCTTGCGTTGCAGGCATGGCGAGAGCTGCGGCGACCGCGGCGAATAAATAGATTTTACGAAGCATCGCTTCCCTCCGAAACGAATGGAGCTAGAAAGTTGGCGCCAGATAGGGCGGTCGTTCGAAAGAGTGGTCCCCTTTCGTCGTCTTCGCGAGACCCAAGCACGATCAGTCGACGTCGATCATCCAAGCGCTCATCTTTGTGCCGGGGCGCGCTCGGCAGGCGCGAGCGGAGCCTAAATCCGAGCGGGCTTTTCATTGCGCGTCCGGGGGTGATATGGTCGACAAGCTTTAATTTTCCCGCAAGGTAGCGTTCGAGTTCGTCGATGGGGGCGCTCGCGATGACGCTCAGGCGATGGGTCGGGCGTCCATTCCCGCGGCGCTACTTGAGAATGCGCATGAATCGGTATGACCGCCAGCCTCAGCCCGCTGAAGAGGCCGTCGTCGAATATCTCGACGGCGAATATCGCGTGCGCAAGCCAGGCGCCTATGTGCGCTGCGCGGTGACGGGTGAACCGATCCCGCTCGAGGATCTGCGCTATTGGAATGTCGATCTGCAGGAGCCTTACAGCGGCCCGCACGCCAAGCTGATGCGTCTCGGCGTCAAGAAGCCCGATTAGGGATTGGCGCGGCGCGCTTCTTTAGCGCCGCGAAGCCTGCCGAGCGCGTCGTCCAATGCGACGGCGTCGTCGATGACGAGAGTGACGGGAAGCGTATCAGCGCCCAGCGTCGCGATCTGTTCGCCGATACGGACCGCATCCTTTTCCGTGGTGACGAGACGCGCGCCATATTGCTGTCGCAACGCCGACAGCGTCGCGTAGTCCTGCTCGGTGAATCGGCGGTGATCGTCGAATGACAGCCGCGCCGCGACTGTTGCGCCGCATTTTTCCAGCAAGTCGAAAAACTTCTCGGGCCGCGCGACGCCGGCGAAGGCCACGACGCGCGCGCCTCTCATCGCCTCAGCGGCTTCTGGGTCGGGAAACAGATGCGCGGCGACGACGGGTTTGTTGGCGCGCGCAGCGATGTCGCGGCCACGCGCGCCGTCGCCGATGACGATGAGCATGTCCGCCGTTGCGAGCTGCGCGTCGAGCGGCGCGCGCAAGGGCCCGGCGGGCATGCAGCGGCCGTTGCCAACGCCATAGTCCGAGTCGATGGCGAGGAGCGTCAGGTCGGACGCGAGGCGACGGCTGTGAAAGCCGTCGTCAAGCACGATCACACTGGCGCCGAGGCGCTCCGCAACAGCCGCGCTGGCGATACGGTCGGCGCCGACGATCGTTGGCGCAACGCGCGCGAGCAACAATGCCTCGTCGCCGACGTCATCTGCGTGGTGACGGCCCACATCGACGGCAAGGGGCGAGGGTTCGCCGGCCCTGCGGCCGTAGCCGCGCGTCAGAAGCGCCGGCCGCTCGCCAAGAGAGTGAAGACGCCGCGCGATGGCGATCGCGAGCGGCGTCTTGCCGTCGCCGCCCGCCGTCACTCCGCCAACGACAATGGCCGGCAGATTAGCCCTCGGCGCGGCATGCGCCAGCCGTCCGCGGGCGACGCTGCCATAGAGGGCGCCGAGCGGAGAGAGCAGTCGCGCCGCCGCGCCATCATTGCGCCAGAAGCCGGGCGCGCGCATCTCAAACAGTGCAAAGGCGCGCGGCGCTCATTGCTGGGCGACCGCCAGTTGCGCGAGATAGGGTTCGACGGCGTTCATGATCCCGCGCGAAGCGCCGCCCAGTCGCTCGACCGTTTCAGCCGCGGCGCGTCCCATCTTGCGCATGCGCGCCGGTTCGGAAAGGAGATAATGCGCGGCCCGCGCGAGCGACGAGGAGTCCGAGGCGCGCGCCGCCGCTTTCGCCGCCGCGAGCTCGTTGTATACTTCCGAGAAGTTTTCGACATGGGGGCCATGGAGAATGGCGCAGCCGAGCTTCGCCGGCTCGATCGGATTCTGTCCGCCGCCGCCGGGCAGCAGCGACTTGCCCATCAGGACGACTCCAACGCTTCGGAAGATGAGGCCAAGTTCGCCGACGCTGTCGACGACATAGACGTCGACGTCGCGTCGCGGTTCGGCCGCTTGCGAACGCAGCGCCGTGCTCAACCCTCTGGCGTGGGCGGCTTCGACGATTTCGGCGGCGCGCTCGCGGTGGCGCGGCGCGATGATCGTCAGCAGCGACGGCGTCTTGGCGGCCATTTCGACATGCGCGTCGAGCACAATGTCCTCTTCACCGGCATGGGTCGAAACCGCCGCCCAGGCCGGCCGCGCCCCGATCGCGCCGTTGAATTCGGCAAGCTTCGCAGAATCGGCAGGCGGCGGCGGCACGTCGAATTTGAGATTGCCGGCGATGCGCACGCAACGCGCGCCGAGCGCCAGAAACCTGGCGGCGTTATCCGAATCCTGCGCGAGGCAGAGATCGACGGCGCCGAAGACGGATTTCGCCGCGCCGGGAATGGCGCGCCAGCGCTCGGCGGATTTGCGCGAGATGCGGGCGTTGGCGAGAACCAGCGGCGCGCCGCGCGCGCGCACCGCGGCGACGATATTGGGCCACAGCTCCGACTCGGCGAAGACCGCGATGTCCGGACGCCAATGATCGAGAAATCGCTCGACGAATTTTGGCGTGTCGAGCGGCGCATATTGATGGAAGGCGCCCGCCGGCAGGCGCGCGCTGAGAACCTGCGCGGAAGAGACGGTGCCGCTGGTGACGAGCACTTCGAGTCCGCGCTGAATGAAACGGTCGATCAGAGGCAGCAACGAAAGTGTTTCGCCCAGACTTGCGCCGTGCAGCCAGACAAGTCGGCCGCCAGGGCGGGGACGGTGTGACTCGCCCATCCGTTCGGCCAGTCGCTTCGGATCTTCCTTGCCATGTCTGGCGCGCCAGTCGAGCAAAGCGCCGGCGAAGGGAGTCGCCGCGATCGTCGCCAGCCGGTACAATTTCAGAAGCGACATGTTTCCTGTCTATTCGGGATCATTCCGGGTCCGCGCGGGCCCTGCCGCCGCGTCTTCTCCGCGCGTCGCGACCGCCGCTGGAATCATGATTCTATTGCCCCGCAAAGCGGCGAATTTTGGAAATGATTATAGCTCCTCCACGTCAGGATCGAGCAGCCGATAAAGATGCACCACGAAATAACGCATGTGCGCGTTGTCGACCGTCGAATGGGCTTTCGCCTTCCACGCCGCGAGCGCGCTGTCGTTATTCGGAAAAATGCCGACGATGTCGAGCTTGCTCGGGTCGCGGAACGCGACGCCGTCGAGCGTCTCCAACTCGCCGCCAAATACTAGATGCAACAGCTGTTTTTCTTTCTTCGCGATTGCTTGCGTCGCCTTGTTCATAATTTTCCTTCCAGCGCCTCCCGCGCCAGCGCGAGGCTTTCGTCGAACAGCGATTGCGGCGCCGCGATAAGCATGTCGCGGGCGAGCGAGGCGCGATTATAGGTGAGCGCAACGCCTTCAGGCTCGCTTAGCATGGCGCCCGCCTCTGCGAGGATAACGTCCGCGGCCGCGATGTCCCAGTCGCGCGCATTGGGCGCGGCGACGACAATATCATGCCGGCCCGAGGCGATGTCGGCAAGCCGCAGCGCCAGCGAGGGGGTGCGCGGCGCCATGACGAATCCCTGCGGCGACGCCGCCAGCTGGTCCCGTATCGCGCGCGGCGCGACGAGCGCCGCGCCCGAGATTTCGGCGCGCTGGGGCGCGCGGAGCGGAGCGGCGTTGAGGAAGGCGCCGAGCCCGCGCGCGCCGACATAGGTTTCCCCCAGAGCCGGCGCATGGATGACCCCGGCGACTGGCCGGCCACCGACGACGAGAGCGATGGAGACCGACCAGCGCGCATCGCCCCGCGAGAAGGCGTGTGTTCCGTCGATCGGGTCGACGATAATCACCGCGTCGCGCTCAAGGCGCTCGCCAGTGTCGGCGGTTTCTTCGGAGAGCCATGCCGCCTCCGGCGCGAGCCGCGCCATCTCACGGAAAAGGAACCGATCGACGGCGAAATCCGCCTCTGTGACCGGCGAGCCGCCGCCCTTGTAGGAGACGGCGGCGGTTGTCCGCGCGCCTGGCCGGAAATAGGCCATGGCGATATCGCCGGCGCGGCGCGTGACGTTTTCGAGCTGGGGAAGAAAAGCGGCGAGTTCCGCCTGGCTGAAGCCCATCACCAGGAGGAGTAGGCGAGGCGCCCGCCGTCCGCAAGCGGGCCCGTTGCGCAGAATAGGAGCAATTTGATCGAATCCATTTCCATCGACTTCACCCTCATCGCCTAAATCAGGCGTCAGAGCAATGATTTACGACATGTTCACCAGGCTTTTTAGGGCCTTTCCGGCAGAGCTGCGGCAATATCGGCGCCGAGATGAATTCAAGCCTTAAGGAGCTAGCCATGGTTGAGGCCGACATCGCCCGTAAAATCGAGGACAGCGTCTATGTTCAGCGCGACCGGCGCGCCGACGGCGGGGCCCGCCGCATCCGGATGACACGGGAGGATGTGCTGATCGCCCGCCGACTGAGCGGCGTCGCGATGGTCATCACAGTGCCGGTCGCCGCCTATCGCGGCGTCGCCCTCGACGTGCGGCCGGCCGGCGACGGATCGCCGCGCTACGTCCTGTCGCTGGCGCACAGCGACCCGGACCTCGAGGTTCTTCTCGGCGAAACCGAGGACTGCGCGTCTGTCGCCGCCGACTGGCGTTATTGGGCGTCTAGGCTCGGGCTGCCGCGACTGACCGAAGAAGACGGGGAGTTGCGCCCGCTCGACGGGGCCGCCGAAGACGCGGTCGCCGCTTGCGCGCGCCGCGGCGGCGACGCCAATGTCCGCAAGCGCCGCCCCCGGTTTCTCCTTCGCCGCAAGGCCGGCGACCCTAGCCGAACCAGGATGGTCCATGCGGAAGAGCACGAGATCATTTCTTATGAGTGAGCCGTCCTGCGCTCAGCCTAAGCCGCGCCGAGGACTTCCTTTTCGAAGCCCTCGCGGATTTCCTGCTCTTTCAGCTTCCTGCCGATGAAGACGAGGCGCGATTCGCGCTTCTCGCCTTCCTTCCATTCGTGCTGCAGATCGCCGTCGAGAATCTGATGGACGCCCTGGAAGACGAAGCGCCGCGGCTCGTTGTTGAAGGCGATGATTCCCTTGCTGCGCAGAATGTCCGGCCCTTCGCGTTGAATGAGGTCATTGAGCCAGGGGACGAAGCGCTCGGGATCGACCGCGCCTTCGTGCCGGATCGAGATCGAATGCATCTCGTCATCATGGAAATGCGTCAACCCGGCGCGAGGCGCATGCTGATGCTCATGCTGATGCTCATGATGATGATCATGGCCGCAGTCTGGACCGCATTCATGATCATGGTCGTGATGGTCGTGGGCGTGATCGTGGGCTTCTTCCTCCGCTTCGAGGAAGGCCGGCTCGATTTCAAGAATGCGATCGAGGTCGAAGGCGTTGCGCTCGAGGACCGCCTGCAGCGGAACGTCCGACCGCACCGCGCGATGCAGCGCGGCGTAAGGATTGATCGCGCGAATGCGGCCTTCGACTTCGGCGAGCTCGTCGTCTGAAACGAGATCGGTCTTGTTGAGGACGATCACATCGGCGAAGGCGATCTGACTTTTCGCTTCCGGCGCGTCCTTCAACCGCTCGCCGAGCCATTTGGCGTCGGCGACGGTCACCACCGCGTCGAGCCGCGCCGCTTCCTTAACGTCGGCGTCCATGAAGAAGGTCTGCGCCACCGGCGCCGGATTGGCGAGGCCGGTGGTCTCGACGACGATCGCGTCGAACTTGCCGCGACGGCGCATCAGCCCTTCGAATATACGGATGAGATCGCCGCGAACGGTGCAGCAGATGCAGCCATTGTTCATCTCGAAGACTTCTTCGTCGGCGCCGACGACGAGGTCGTTGTCGATGCCGATTTCGCCAAACTCATTGACGATGACGGCGTAGCGACGACCGTGCTGCTCGGTGAGAATGCGATTGAGCAGCGTCGTCTTGCCGGCGCCGAGATAGCCGGTGATGACGGTGACGGGGATTTTGTCGGTCATTCGTTCTCCTGCGGAGAAGGGCAAGTTGGCAATAGACAGTCGAATGTCCGATTGCCTACTGCCGACTGCCGCCTAGGGCGCCAAGGCTTTGGCGAGTTGTTTCACATTATGGCGCATCATGTCGATATAGGTTGCGCCGTCGCCGTTTGCGTCGGACAGGGCGTCCGAATAGAGCACGCCGCCCATACGTGCGCCGGTCTCGCTAGCGATCCTTTTGGCGAGACGCGGATCGGCGATATTCTCGATGAAGACCGCCGCGACCTTATGCGTCCTAACCGCGTCGATGATTTTTGCGACATCTCGGGCGCTGACCTCGGCTTCGGTTGAAACGCCTCGCGGCGCGATGAATTCGAACCCGTAGCGCGCCGCAAAATAGCCGAAGGCGTCGTGAGTCGAGACCACGCGGCGGCGCTCCTTCGGGAGAGCGTCGATCGCCTGCCTGATTTCGGCGTCGAGCGCGTCGAGCCTGGCGAGATAGGCGTCGGCGTTCGTCTTATAGGTTTGCGCGCCTTGGGGATCGGCCGCGATCAGCGCGTCGCGAATGGCTTCGACATAGATTTTCGCATTCGCCACATCTTGCCAGGCATGCGGATCGAGCCCTTCCTCGCCCTTCCGCGCGACGACGCCTTTGCCCAGGGTAACGACGTCGCCTTTGCTTTTGGCGGCGGCGATCAAACGCTCGAGCCAGCCCTCGAAGCCGAGCCCGTTGACGAAAATCAGTCGCGCCTGGGCGATGCGCCGGCCATCGGCGGGACTGGGCTGATAGACATGGGCGTCGCCGTCAGGTCCGACGATCGTGGCTACCGAAACCCGGTCGCCGCCGACCTCGCGGACGAGATCGCCGATGATCGAAAAGCTGGCGACGACCGGAATCTTCTTCGTCTCCGCCTGTGCCGAGATTACCAGCGCGGCAAAGGCGAGCGTGAGCGCGCGGCGGCGTGTGAGCATCGCTTTATCCTTCGAGATGCCGGCGTGGCCGTTTCAATCGCAACAGTCCGCCGGCGCGGCCAAAAATCATCGAGACGAAATAGACGACGCCCGCGGCAAGAATGATCGCCGGCCCGGTCGGCGCGCTGGTTTCATTGGAGAAGACGAGGCCAAAATAACAGCAGAGCGCGCCGATCGCCGCGGCGAGCGGCAGGGCGATCGCGAGATCGCGCGTCCACAGGCGCGCCGCGGCGGCGGGAAGCATCATCACGCCGACCGCCATCAGCGTGCCGAGCGCCTGAAAGCCGGCGACGAGATTGAGCACCACCAGCGCAAGGAAAAGGAAGGGGGTGAATTCGCCGAAGGCGCTCGTCTGGCGCAGAAACAGCGGGTCGAGCGTGTCGATCGCCAGCGCCCGATAAAAGAGCGCGATCAGGATAAGCGTCACGGTCGAGACGCCGACGAGCATCAGCAGCGCCGCGTCGTCGAGGCCGACGACCGAGCCGAAGAGCACATGCAGCAGATCGACATTCGAGCCGCGCAGCGACACCAGCGTGACGCCAAGCGCCAGCGAGACGAGATAAAAGGCCGCGAGCGAGGCGTCCTCGCGCAGCGTCGTGAAGCGCGACGCCGCCCCAGCCGCGAGCGCCACGACGAGCCCGGCGACGAGACCGCCAAAGGTCATCGCCGGCAGAGAGAGTCCTGCGACGAGATAGCCGACGGCGGCGCCGGGCAGAATGGCGTGGGAGAGCGCGTCGCCTGCAAGCGACATGCGGCGGAGGATCAGAAACACGCCGAGCGGCGCGCCCGACACGGCGAGCGCCAGCGAGCCGACGAGCGCCCGCCGCATGAATTCATATTCGGCGAAGGGCGTGACAAAAATGTCAGTGAACATGAAGCCTATCTTCGACGCTGCGCATGTCGTCGCGGTGGCATTCGCCCGCACTTTCGTCGAAGGCTTCCGACATGGCGCGGGCGCGGATGAGATTTTCTTGGCAAAGCGCGTCGCGCGTGTCGCCCCAATAGACGCATTCGCGCGCGAGCAGCAGCGTCTGCGGAAACGCCCGGCGGACGATGTCCAATTCATGCAGGACGGCGACGACGGTGCGTCCCTCGGCGCGCCATCGCGCAATCAGCGCCAAGAGGTCGTCGATCGTCGCTTCGTCGATCGCGCCGAAGGGCTCGTCGAGAAGGACGATCGGCTGATCCTGCACGATGAGCCGGGCGAACAGCGCACGCTGCATCTGGCCGCCGGACAGAGTCTCCAAGGTTCGCGATTCGAAACCGACGAGTCCCGCCGTTTCGATCGCCGCCGCGACCCGCGCCCGCTCGGCCCCGTTCAGCGCCGCCCAAAGGCCGATGCGCGCCAGAGCGCCCATCGCCACGAAATCCCGCACATTGATCGGGAAGGCGCGGTCGATGTCGACCACCTGCGGCAGATAGGCGGCGACGCGGCGCGACGCGCCAACGAAATCGATGGCGCCGCCAATCGGCGCAAGGAGCCCGGCGAGCCCCTTCAGCAAGGTAGATTTGCCGGCGCCGTTCGGTCCACAGACGGCGAGGCCTTCGCCGGGCGTGATCTCGCCGTCGAGGTGATGAACCGCCGGGCGGCGGTCGTAGCCAAGGGTGAGATTGACGAGCCGGATCGCCGGCGCGTGGGCGCCCGCGCTCAATGCAGGGCCCAATAGGCGCCGGCCCACAGCGCGGCGATCAGCAGCGCCGCGACGCTCAGGCGCGCGCCGGCGGAGGCGCCGAGCGCCGAAACACGCGTATGTTCCGCGCCAGCGTCGGCGAGCGGCGCGTCGGCGTGCGCATGCGGGGGCAGGGCGCGTTCACGGGTCGTCATGTCGAACATGGCCAATGTTATATTGTAACGCCAGCATTGAACAAGTCGGCCCCACGCTTTCCGCGCATCTGACCGGCGGATTCCCGCGCCGCATGTCTATAGGTTGGGGCGCGTTCGCGCCAATTGGCCGTGGACAGGGAAGAGCGACTCTGTTATCTGCTGCCGCACGGGTCAGGCGCTCCGTCAGCGCCCGGCGGCTTATTCCCTATTCGTCCGCATGTCGACGATTCCGTCGCGGCGCGCCAAACACAGGATGGATACGTGCAAGTTCTCGTTCGCGACAACAATGTCGATCAGGCGCTCAAGGCACTGAAAAAGAAGATGCAACGCGAAGGCATCTTCCGCGAGATGAAACTGCGCGGCCATTATGAAAAGCCATCCGAGAAGCGCGCGCGCGAGAAGGCCGAGGCGGTCCGCCGCGCCCGCAAGCTCGCCCGCAAGAAACTCCAGCGCGAAGGCCTGCTGCCGGTAAAGGCGAAGGCGGTCGGCCGCTGAGCCGGCCCGTTGTCGAATTCTCGCCGGATTGCGGGCTTTTTTTTTAAGAATTGCCCGACGAAAAGAGAGCGAGACGACAGTTGCGGCTTGGGAGGTTTGGAAGGCATGGTCTTTAGCCGCGCGGCGGCTGCGCGCCGCCAAGCTTCGCCCCTATCCCGTCAGGTTCTGACGCGCGGCGTCGCGGCGCTCGCATTCATCGCGCTTGCTGGCTGCGAAACCGCGAGCGGCATTCGGCCGCCGGGACGCGGCATCGCCGAAATCGCCGACACCGATCCGAAATCCGCCTCGGCCAATATTGATTCGCTCAGCGAAGTGATTCGCCGCAATCCGTCGAGCGCCGAGGCCTATAACACTCGAGGCGTCGCTTACGCTCGCGTCGGGCGATTTCAGGAGGCGGTTGGCGATTTTTCGCAAGCGATCAAGCTTGAGCCCAATAATGCGGCGGCATACACGAATCGGGCTCTGGCGCTTCGTCAGATGGGGCAGAGCGAGGCGGCCCGCGCCGACTTCGACCGCGCGATCGAAGCCGACCCCAAACATGCGCCGGCCTATGTCGGCCGCGCGAATTTGCTGCGCGCTCAGGGCAATCTTGATCAGGCGCTCGCCGATCTCGATCAGGCGATCCGGCTGAACCCCGAAAGCGCGCAGGCGTTTCATGCGCGCGGCCTCGTTCACCAGAAACGCGGCGACGACGCCCGCGCGGTGACCGATTTCGATAATGCGATCGATCGCGACCCCTTCGCCGCCGCGCCTTACCTCGCGCGCGGCGAAAGCTTCGTGGCGCTCGGCAAATATGACAAGGCGGTCGAGGATTTCAACGCCGCGCTCAATGTCGATAGCAAGAGCGCGCTCGCCTGGGCGTGGCTCGGCGTCGCTTATGACAAGAGCGGCAATCGGCCGAAGGCGCAGGAATCCTACCAGCGCGCGCTCACCCTCGATCCGCAGCAGCCGATCGCCAAACAGGGCATGGGACGCGGTTAGTCGGCGCGCCAATTCCGGCTTGTTCGAAGCCATGCGAGCCTGGAGGCTCGCGGTCCAGGATGCACGCCCTTGGAACGCGAGCCTCCAGGCTCGCTATAGCGCTTAAGCGCGCTGATCCTCGCGCCACTGCCGGTAGACCGCGATCGACAGGGCGAAGGCCAGCACGAAGGCGCAGCCGCCGATCGAAAGCCAATGTTCGAGCGCGCCGTGATTTGTGACATGTACGAATCTCGGCAGCGCCGGGTCCGCGGCCGCCATGTCGCCGGCGACCCAGCCGAGAAGGCCGGCGCCGGCCCAGACGAGCACGGGAAACCGCTCCAGCACTTTCAATAGCGCGCCGGCGCCGAACATCACGATCGGCACGGAGAGCAAAAGCCCGAAAACGATGAGATTGGTCGAGCCGCGCGCCGCCGCCGCAATCGCGATCACATTGTCGAGCGACATGACAGCGTCGGCCATGATGATCGCGCCGACGGCGCTCCAGAGATTGGGCTTGGCCTTTACGTCGGAATGTTCGCCTTCATCGATCAGCAGTTTGACCGCGACGATCAGCAGCAAGACCGCGCCGACGAGTTTGAGATAGGGAATCATCATCAGCTCGACGATGACGAGCGTGAAGGCGATGCGCAGCGCGATGCCGCCAAGCGCGCCGAGAAAGACGCCCCAACGCCGCTGGCGGACCGGCAGCTGCCGGCAGGCGAGCGCGATCAGGATCGCATTGTCGCCAGAGAGCAGCAGATTGATCCAGATGATCTCGAAGACTTCCCAACCGATGGCGAATTCGTGGGACATGCGTCCTTACCTGCCGGGCGACGCCCGTCGATTGTGAGGGAGACCGTAGCTTTTGATCTGGCGCAAGCGCGCCTCGAGACTGATTAGCGGCAATTCACGCAGGAAGAAAGACATCCCTAAGCTTATGCGCCGCGCGTATTTTTCTTTTTTGCCAGGAACAACCGGCCTTGCCCCGTGATCCACTCTGAAAGACGCGGCGCTGCGACGATGGCGTCGATCAGGTTCGCGTCTGAGGAGGTTAGCACTATGGGCATGGCACAGCCAAACGCCAACCTTATCTCCAGCGATAAGATCGAAGGCACGGATGTGTATGACGCGGCCGGCGCCAAGACTGGCGAAATCGACCATCTGATGATCGATCGCGTGTCCGGCTCGGTGCGCTATGCGGTCATGACATTCGGCGGCTTTCTCGGCATCGGCGAACGCGAACATCCTCTTCCCTGGAAGGCGTTCCGCTACGACACCAATCTCGGCGGTTACGTCGCCAATGTGACCGAGGAGCAGTTGCAGAACGCTCCGGAATACGCCGGCGAAGAGAGCTGGACCGATCGCGACTGGGAAACCAGGCTCAACAAGAACTACGGGTCGGCGCCCTATTGGGAGGATACCATCACGTCCGAGTCGGCGCGCGACGAGTCGATGCGCGGCTCCTAATTCCGTTGACGCAGCCATTATGGGGCGAAGCCAATCTGGCTTCGCCTTTTTTGCCGCCTTATATCTGTCTGCAGCCTTGCACTGAAGGTTTTCATGAGGGCTCGAGTCCATGCGCATCGCCTTAGCCGCATGTTTCCTATGCGTCCTGAGCTGCGGCGTCGCCGCCGGCGAAAGCCTTTCGCAAAATGCGCGCAGCGCGGAAATCGAATCGACTCTCAAGCGCATCAAGCTTCCGCCAGGCTTCTCGATTTCGCTCTATGCGATCGCGCCCGGGGCCCGTACCCTTGCGGTCGGACGCAAGGGCAAAGCCATCTTCGTCGGCACGGAGGAGAAGAACGTTTATGTGATGACGCCGGGCGAAAACAAAGCGGCGGCGGTCGAACGTTTCGCGCCGTCGCTGCCCTTCGTCATGCCGCATGGCGTGTGCCTCTCAACGGATGGCGCGCTGTTTCTCGTCGAGCGCAACCGCGTGACGCGCTTCGACGACGCTGAAAACACATGGCGCGACGCCGCGGCGAACGCCAAGGTCATCGTCAGGTCGGGCGATCTCATTCCAAGGAATGAAGAGAGCCGCGGCCATGCCTCGCGCGTCTGCCGGATCGGTCCCGACGACAAGCTCTATATTTCGCTCGGCCAGCCGTACAATGTCTCGCCGCCGGATAAAATCCCGCTTTATGAGAAAACCGGGATCGGCGGCGTCATCCGGATGACTCTCGACGGATTGGGCCGCGAAGTCTTCGCGACTGGCGTTCGAAATTCCGTCGGCATGGTCTTCGATAGGGACGGGTCGCTCTGGTTTACCGACAATCAGGTCGACTCGATGGGCGATAATCAGCCGCCCGAAGAAATTAATCGCGCCGACCGGAAAGGGCTGAATTTCGGCTTTCCCTGGTACGGCGGCGGGCATGTGCCCACCAATGAATATGCGGGCGTCGAGCCGCCAAAGGACGTCGTCTTCCCGGTCGTCGAAACCGCGCCGCACGCCGCCGGACTCGGCATCACATTTTATCGTGGCGACATGTTTCCCGCAGAATATCGCGGCGCGTTGTTTTACGCCCAGCACGGTTCATGGGATCGCAGCGCGCCGATCGGCGCGCGGGTGATGGTCACGCCGCCTGGAACCACCGCCAGCACGCCCTTCGCCGAAGGCTGGAATGTTGGAACTGGCTCCTATCTTGGCCGGCCGGTCGATGTCGCGGAACTCGCGGACGGTTCGCTTCTCGTCACGGACGACCAGAACGGCGCGATCTACCGGATCACCTATCAAGAGCCGTGAGGCGCGTTTCGAGCGCGCGCCCGTCATGGCCCGTGCACAGCGCGTCAATCATCAAGCCAGCCTCAACGCCCGGCGTGCGCGCCAGCGTGAAATCGGCGGCGCGCGCCGCGCCGCCGCGTTCGGTCAACAGCCGCAATCTGCGGCCGGTTTTCGCGTCGAGATGCGCGCGCAGCGCCGCCTCGCCCTTTTCGCGCAGCCGCGCGGCGCGCGCCTTTGCGATCTGCGAAGCGACCTGCGGCATGCGCGCCGCCGGCGTTCCCGGACGCGCGGAAAAGGGGAAGACGTGAAGATGGGTGAGCCCGCAATCATCGACCATGTCGAGCGTAGCGGCGAACATTTCCTTGGTCTCGGTCGGAAAGCCGACGATGAAGTCGGCGCCGAAAACGATGTTCGGCCGCGCCTTGCGCAGCGCGTTGCAAAATTCGATGGCGTCCCGCCGAGAATGGCGGCGCTTCATGCGCTTCAAAATCAGATCGTCGCCCGATTGCAGCGATAGATGAAGATGCGGGCAAAGCCGCGTATCTTCAGCGAAAGCGGCGATAAGGTCGTCGTCGACTTCGATGCAGTCGACGGACGACAGGCGCAGGCGCTCGAGCTGCGGCAGTTCGCGCAGCAACAAGCGCACGAGTCGCCCAAGCGTCCAGCCGTCGCCAAGATCGACGCCGTAGCTGGTGAGATCGACGCCGGTCAGCACGATTTCCCTCTTGCCGCTCGCAACGAGCGCGCGCGCCTTCGCGACGGCGTCGCTCGGCGCCGCCGAGCGCGCCGCGCCGCGTCCGAACGGAATGATGCAGAAGGTGCAGCGATGATCGCAGCCGTTCTGTACGGCGAGAAGTCCGCGCGTGCCCTCGGCGCTGGTGAGCGCGCGGTTTGGCGCATGTTCGGCGAGAACCTGCGTCACGCCGTCAAGCTTGGCGAAGCCTTGGGGATTAAGCCTCGCCGCGCAGCCGGCGACGACAATCTCCGCCTGCGGCCGCTCGCGATGCAGGCGGCGGATCGACTGGCGCGCCTGCCGCGTGGCTTCGCTCGTGACGGCGCAGGTGTTGACGACGACGGTGTCGCGCGCGCTCGCATGCGCCTTGGCGAGTTCCTCTGACTCGACCGCGTTGAGCCGGCAGCCGAAACTGACGACCTCGGCATTGCGCGGCGGCGCGTTCACGCGGCGAGGTCCCGAAAGATTTTCGGATCGAGCCTCGTTTCGAATTCGAATTCGACCGGTCCCGTCATCAGCACATGATCGTCGGCGCGCCATTCGATCGTAAGATCGCCGCCCGGCAGGCGCAGGCGCGCGGTTCGATCGCCGATCCCTGCGCGCGCCGCGGCGACGAGCGTCGCGCAGGCCGCCGAGCCGCAGGCCTTGGTCGCGCCGGTCCCGCGCTCCCAGACGCGCAGCAGAATGTCGTCGCGCGCCAGCATCTGGGCGAAGGAGACGTTGACGCGTTCGGGAAAGAGCGGATGACGCTCGATGCGCGGGCCAAGCGTTTCGAGATCGATCTTCGCCGCATCGTCGACGAAGAACACCGCATGAGGATTGCCCATGCTCACCGCGGCGAAATGCGCCGGCGCGCCGGCGACAGGCGGTTCGAGCGCCACCTTGCGCGTGTCCTCGACGGCGCGCGCCAGCGGTATCTCGTGCCAGCCCAGCCGCGGACGCCCCATGTCGACCGTGAAGACCGTATCCGCCTTGCGTTGCGTCGCGATGACGCCGGCGTCGGTCTCCAGACGCAGCGCCTCCTTGCCCTCGCGCGCCAAGAGATAGGCGACGCAGCGGGTTCCATTGCCGCAGGCGGACGAGAGCGAACCGTCGACATTATAGATGCGCAGGAAGGCGTCGTCGCCCGCCCGACGCGGCCGATGCAGCGCCATCAGCTGGTCGAAGCGCAGGCCGGGCGCATCGGCGATGGCGCGGGCTTCCCGCGGCGCAAGTTCATGGTCGCTCCCGCGCAAATCGAGCACCAGAATCTCGTTTCCGGCGCCATTCATGCGCAGAATCTGAAGATGGTCGAGCGGATGCGCCATGAGGCAGATTTCGCCTGTCCTTCGGGAAACGCGCTCGTATATAGAGAAGGCCGCGCCGAAGCGCCACCGCGTCCGCCGGACGCGTGCCGCAGCGAGCGCCAAATTGCCATGATGGCCGGTTAGGGCGCTCGACCATGGAAGACGAACCGGGCTTACTGGACAGCCTGCGACGCCATTGGCGGGCGCTGGCGATCTTCACGCTGCTTGTCGCGGCCGCCGCAATCTATTCGGAGCGCGCGCTGTTTCCTGGCCGCGGCATGGAAGAAACCGAGAAATCCCTTCCGCCGGCGGTCGCGCCGCCGCCCACCGCCGCACCGGACGAAAAGCCCGGCGAGAAGGCGCCCGCGGCGCCCAGCGAGGCCAAGCCGGTGGAGGCGCAGCCAGGGCAGGCCAAGCCAGGCGAGGAAAAGCCAGGCGAGGAAAAGCCAGCTGTGGCGGGGCCGCCCGGCAGCGCCGCTGACGACGCGGCGCAGGCCGTGATGAGCCAGACCGTGACCGTCGACGCCCGGCCCGCCGCCGTCATCAAGGGGCAGGGCAAGTGGGACGACGCCGCCAAGACGCTTTCCGAAGCGCTCGCCAAGCTCAATGACGCCGTCGGCAAAGCCGGTCTTGCCGTCAATGGGCGTCCCTTCGCCGTCTTCACCAAGACCGACGACTCGGGTTTCTCCTTTGAAGCGATGGCCCCGCTCTCGGCGGCGCCGGAAGGCGCGCCGAAACTGCCAGAGGGCGTCGGCATTGGCGCTTCGCCCGCCGGCAAGGCGCTCAAATTCCAGCATCGCGGCGCCTATGACGAGATCGAGGCGACCTATGAGGCGATCGCCGCCTATCTCGACGAGAAGGGCCTCGACACCAAGGACCTCATTATCGAGGAATATCTTACCGATTTTAAGGGCGACGACGCGAATGTCGACGTGGACATCTATGTGTTCTTGAAATGAGCCGAGCGGCGGCCGCGATCGGGCGGCCGCCGAATATGGCCGGAGCGAACTCCGGCGCTCTCATTTTCGCGTTTCGAGCAGCCGTTCGTCGGTGATCGACAATCCGGCGCTCTTGGTGACGGCGAAGAACACGGTCTGCCCGACGAAAATCTCGATTTCCCTCGGCTTCGCTTGCTGATCGTCGATCATCACCACGGTTCCCTGGGCGAGCGTCTGACGCCACTTTTCAAGATCGTCCTTGGTCTTCACGCCAGGATCGCGCACCCGCACGACGCCCTGGACGGGGCCGCCAAAGGCGTCGACCCAATGATAGTCGCCCGGCAGCCCGAAGGCGTGAGAATAACCGCATTCATTGACGAGGCGGCTGCTGGCGAAGAACTCCTTGTCGCCCACCACGGCGTATGGCGTCATCGCCTTCTCGGGGCAGTTCCACACCACCATGTCGCCGGCCTCGATGGTGATTTCGGGCTTATCCGGCTTAAAGCCGCCCTTGACAACGGAAAGCGTGACGGTGTGCTGCTTCATCCTTTGACCTGGACGCGCCTCGTCGACCTTGATGGCGAAGGGACGCTCCAGCGAGAGATGCTGGCCATTGGCGGGAAAGACGCCGTAGCGATAGGTTCCCGCTTTCATGAAGCGTTGGCCAAAGCAATCGGTGCGACGCAACGCACGGCTGTCGAATTCATCGTACATCGAATGTCTCCTGGAATGTCACGGCGAAACGTCGGCGGTCAGAATGAGCTCGTCTTCGCCGCTGTTGGCGACGACGGCGGCGAGCGCGTCGATCGTGATGTCGACGGCGGGATCGAACGCGCCGGCGGCGGGCAGCACCTCGAAATTCTTGGGCTGCTTGTAGATCTGGAACGTCAGTCCCGACACGAAGGGGGTGATGATCGGACCCAGGAAGCCGGTAAGGCCGGCGATGCCGATGGCCGCCAGGATCGCATTGACCGCGATGGCGAGAAACGGGCCGAGGAAGGGAATGGCGAGCAGGATCGGGGTCACCGCCAGGCCGATGGCGGCGAGCAGCGCCGCCGTGGTCGCGCCGAACTGAAGATTGGGCACGCCGAGAATCTTGATCGACACGATCCAGTCGCCGCCGACGAGGCTCGCGACAACTTCGAAATCAGCCGTCGTCTTTAAGAAGTCGCCGAAGGAAATCGGCACCGAGATCGTCGGCCAGTCGATGCAGATTTTGGGCGTGCAGACCTCGCCGACGCAGGGAATGTCGATGCACACTTGCGGCAGGCAGAAATCCGGCAGGATGTCGCTCAGATCGATGCCGAAACTGAAGTCGATCTGCCAATCGAGGCGCAGATCGACGATGCGGATCGTCGAGGGCGGAATGAGATCGACGTCGCCATTGGTCAGCGTTCCGCTGATGGTGTAATTCGCGACGAACGGTCCAAGGCTTCCCGATCCGCTTTTGACCTGTGTTCCAATCGCGGCGATGGCCGCATCCAGCAGCTTATTGGCGCCCTGTTCGTCGACGGCGGCCGTAATCTCAGCCATGATTTAATCTCCCGATCAATCGCCCTAAAACGTTCGCCGAAGCGGACGCCCGTCAGGCGTGGAAAAACACTCGATTCGTGAAAGTGCGGCGCGCTCGCGAATAGGCGATTGATGAGCCGCGCTAGAAATTGCCACGCGCCTTGATCTGGTCGTCCTCGATCAACGGTCCGGCCGTCACCGACAGGTTGAAGGCCCCGACCCGTAGCGAGCGCAACGGCAGGCGCACATTCGCCAGCACCGCCTGCAGAATCATGAAGAGCAGGCATTCGAGCACCGCTTCCACGTCAGCCGGCGCGATGTCGACGATCTCGACGGCGTCGACCGCGAAAGCGATCGCGTCCTCGCCATTCTGCGCGAGCACATGCTCGATATGGCCGATAGCGAACACCTTCAGCTTGCAGCATGTCGCCTCTCTCAGCGGGTGCTTCGGGTCGTCGTCGCGCTTGCCGCTGGTTCCTGCGCGCGGGGGGCGCGGGTCGATCTTCAGGCGCCTACAATCGAGACAGAGCTCAGCCTCGATGGCGGCGCTGAACTGGCCGGGCTGCAGCGACAGTTCCGGCGGCAGCCCGGTCGTTTGCTTGAAGAGGTCGACGCGCGGAATCGACAGCGCGATGCGCCACTCGATGCCGCCAGGCACGCCCGGAAAAGGGATCGCCGCCATGCTCGTTTCGGCGACGGATGTCGCCGGAACGAACGCCGGCGACCCATAGACGAGATAGCGCGGCCGTTCGGTGAAGAAAGCGGTGAGGAAATCATTCAGTCCGTCTTCGTGAACGCTGGCGAAAACCATTTCGGCTTGAGTAAGGCTCATGAATCATCCTTTCCGCCCAACGCGTCGGGCGCGATTAGTGTCTTTGCTGATAATGCCGGTTCAGGGCGCGAGGGCTAGACTGCCAACTTAACTCATGATCGCATCTCGGCGCGCCTTCGCCATCATCCAAACTGCTTAGACGACGGATTCATTTGTTCAGCGCCGCATGACGATCGCGCGGCGCGAAGGCGATTGATCGTTAATCCCTGTTCGCGCGGTCCCAGAGGTCCGAGGAGTCAGAAAAAAAATGGCGCCAGAGCTCCGAAGGATTTTCGCCGAAGGCGTTCTCGAATGACGGTTCGAATGCTTCGCCGGCTTCGAGGGCTCGAAGAAGCTGCAGGAACGCTTTCTTGTCGCGCTCGCGCAGCCAGCCGACGAACATGCCCGCCTGCCGATAGGCGAGCCGCTGGCGCTGGGTGAGCGCATCGAGCTTCGAATGGCGCGGCGGTTCACGTTCAAAGCCGAGCATAGCGAAGTCGATCCATCGCCGACCGTCAAGCACGACCCGGTAGCCGTCGCGGATCGCCTGCGCCGCTTCTTCTTCACTGACGCCTTCGGCGCCGCCGCCGTTCGACGCCATCACCGCAAGCCCTTCGGTGAACCATTGAGGCGGATGCGGCGCGCCAAGCGGCCGCCAGCCCGAAAGGTGAACATGCGACAATTCGTGGGCGAGTACGCCTTCGAGTCGACCGCGCTCCTCGCCGCAAAGCGTCGGCGACAACAGCGCAACGCCGCCGCGCGTCACGGCGGCGATGCCGGGATCGCCCATTCCGTTAGCGTTCGCGTAAGTGTCAAAGGACGCATAGACGCCGACCACCGGCGGCTGCGCAAAATGCCGTCCGTGCGCGGCCTCGATCTGCGCAATGGCGGCGGGAAGCAGCGCGGCCGTCTCGGCGGCGCAGGCGCGCGCCTCTGATTCGTAGCGAATGCGCGCATCGTCGGCGAAGGCGGCGAGCAGTCGCGGATCATTCCAGGCGGCGCGCGCGGCGAGGCGAAGCTCTGGCCGCAACATCATCGCGACAGCGACTGCGGCGGCGCAGGCGAGCGCGAAGATGACTGCACGGGTGACGATGCGCGGCATACCCGCGCTCCTTCCGCAAAGGTTACGGCGTCGTCTTGCCGTCCGGCCGATATTCGAGAATGTCGCCCGGCTGACATTGCAGAATGTCGCAGATTTTTTCGAGCGTGTCGAAACGAACGCCCTTCACCTTGCCGGATTTCAAGAGGCTCACATTCTGCTCGGCGATGCCGATCTGCGCTGCGAGATCGCGCGAGCGCATTTTGCGCTTGGCCAGCATCACGTCGAGGTTGACGATAATCGGCATCAGACGATCTGCGCATGTTCGTCGGCGATGTCGGCAGCCGTCTTCTGGATATGGGCGAGGGCGAGGAGCGTCGCGAGCAGCATGAGCGTGGACAGATCCTCGGGCCGAAAATAGACGGAGATCATATGCGCGCCCGCGCCCTTATGCGCCGTAAGGATCAGCGACATCAGCGGCCGTGCGGCGATATCGACGAGCGCGGCGATGAGGCCCATCAGCGCGAGCGAGCGCAGCCATCCAGCGGCATCGGGCGTGAAGATGCTCCCCTCAAGATAGCCCGAGAATAATCTCCAGCCGGCGTAGCAGGCGGCGACGAGAAACGCCCAGATCACGAAGCTGACGCCGAAGGCGCCGAGCCGCTGATAGTGGGACATGCCTTCGACATCGACCTTGAGCGACGCAAATCGTGGGACGATCAGCGCTTCATCGCTCCAAAATCTTACGATCGTGAAGAGAACCCACAGGCAATAGGCGACGAGCGCGAAGCGAAGCGCCTGGCAGAGCCAGCCGATGCGGCGGCGGAGCGAATCGAGACGGCGGTCCTCAAAGGAAAGGGCGGCGAAGTCAGTCATGGCGGTCTCCTTGTATCGCTTACGTTGACACAAGAACAATTTAATGTCAAACATGAAAAAATGATACTTCAGCATGAGGCAATCGATGTCGCCCATTCTCTGTCGTCTGTCTGCCCTGGCGCTGGCGGCGGCGCTTTCCGCCTGTAGCCATGTTCCAGTCTCGACCCTATGGGCGCTGCGTAATTTCGACGCCGCATCGGTCGATCCGGCCGCGCTGCGCGCGGCGGTGCGTCTGCCTGAAAGTTTCGAACCGCAGCGAGGCGGCGTGACGTTGAAGATCGGCTGGTGGCGCAACGGAGAAGAGAACGCGAAACGTGAGATGACGTTCGCGCTTAAGGAAACCACCTCGCCCGAAGACGTCGCGCCGCTCGCCGGCGAGAAGAAGGCGGGTACGCACATCTACGCCTATCGCGTCGACCCGGCCGACTTTGCGGCGATCCGCGCGCGGCAGAAAGAATTTCTCGAAGAGAAGGTGCGCAACCCGGGCAAGACGCACGGCTCCTTTGGCGTTGGCGCTGAAGCCTGCCGGCGCGGCGACTTTCCCGAAGGTCCGCTGCTGACGACGACCTATTTGCGCACGCAGCCCACCGGCGCCTATCTCACGGTGCTCAAGAATCTGGACATGCGCGAGGCGGCGACGACCGAAAAGCCGCTCGATAAACTCGTGCCGCCTTGCGAAAAAATAGCTAATCGGGCCGAGTCTGCGGCGGGCGTCGACCGTTAGGCCGCCTTCGCCTTCTCCATCATCTCGACGAACCGCTGGAAAAGATAATGGCTGTCCTGCGGGCCGGGCGAGGCCTCGGGATGATGCTGCACCGAGAAGGCCGGGCGGTCGGTGAGGGCGATGCCGCAGTTGGAGCCGTCGAAGAGCGAGCGATGCGTCTCGACGGCGTTTGCCGGCAGGCTGTCGCGATCGACCGCGAAGCCGTGATTCATCGACACGATTTCGACCTTGCCGCTGGTGAAATCCTTCACCGGATGATTGGCGCCGTGATGGCCCTGCGGCATTTTCTTCGTCTTCGCGCCGACCGCGAGCGCCATCATCTGATGGCCGAGGCAAATGCCGAAGGTCGGGATTTTCGCCAGGAGCAGATCGCGGATGACCGGCGCGGCGTATTTGCCGGTCTCGGCCGGATCGCCGGGACCGTTCGAGAGAAAGACGCCGTCGGGCTTCAGCGCCAGGATTTCTCCGCTCGTCGCGGTAGCGGGGGCGACGATCACTTCGCAATCCTGCTCGGCCAGAAGGCGCAGGATGTTGCGCTTCACGCCATAGTCGATGGCGACGACGCGATATTTCGGCGCGCCGTTGCGCGCGCCATAGCCGCCGCCAAGACGCCATGTCGTCTCGCGCCAATCGTAGCGCTCCTTTGAGCCGACGCTCGGCACGAGGTCCATGCCGTCGATGCCCGGCCAGCGCGCGGCCTTGGCTTTCAGCGCCGCAATGTCGAAACAGCCGTCGGGCGCATGTGCGATGACAGCGTTCTGCATGCCGCGTTCGCGAATGAGCGTCGTCAGCGCGCGGGTGTCGATCCCGCACAACCCGACAATGCCGCGCGACGCGAGCCAGTCGCCAAGCGGCGCCTCGGCGCGGAAATTCGAAGGGTCCGTCGCCGGGGCGCCGAATATGGCGCCGACGGCGCCGGCGCTCCTGTCGAGATCGACGGTCTCGATGTCCTCTCCATTGGTCCCGACATTCCCGATATGCGGAAAGGTGAAGGTGACGATCTGCGCGGCGTAGGAAGGGTCGGTGAGGATTTCCTGATAGCCGGTCATCGCGGTGTTGAAACAGACTTCGCCCACCGCCTCGCCGACCGCGCCGAGCCCATAACCTTCGATCACCTCGCCGCTGGCGAGGACGAGCGCGCCGGTGTGGATCGGTTTCTTCCAGCCATTCTCTTGATCGAGGGTCATCCGCGTTCCAAATCCTGTGGGGCCGCCGCCCTTGACAGCACGCCCTCCGCGCGTCATGGCCGGGCTTGACCCGGCCATCCACGCGCCGCGGCCCGGCGTGGATGCCCGCGACGAGCGCGGGCATGACGCGGCGGCATTGGCGTTGGATGTAATCCATCCGCCCCGGAATTGGAAACCCCAGGAAACATTATGCGCGAGAAGATTGCGGCGGACCTCAAGGCGGCGATGAAGGCGGGCGAGCGCGCCAAGGTCGACGCGCTGCGGCTGATCAACGCCGCGTTGAAAGACAAGGACATCGAGGCGCGCGGGACGGGCAAGACCCTCGGCGACGACGACGTGCTGGCGCTGTTGCAAAAGATGATCAAGAGCCGGCAGGAGTCGGTCGATATCTACGAGAAGGCCGGGCGCACCGATCTCGCTGACAAGGAGAAGGGCGAGATCGCGGTGATTTCAGCCTATCTGCCGCAGCAGCTCTCGGAAGCCGAAGTCGCCGAGGCGGTGAAGGCGGCGATCAATGAGGTCGGCGCGGCGTCGATCAAGGACATGGGCAAGGTCGTCGCCGCGCTGAAGGCGAAATACACGGGCCGCATGGATTTCGGCAAAGCCAGCGCGGCGGTAAAGTCGGCGCTGTCGGGGTAACCGGGTCGCATCCGCCTCCTTCCGGCGCTTCGCGCTGCCTTCCCCCGCTAGAGCGGGAGAAGGGGAGCGGCGCCGCTGCGCCTTTCGCCAAATCTATCGGGCGAACCGAATAGTTGCGCGTGTTGCGGACAGGCGCAATCTACTCCCTCTCCCGCGAAGCGGGGGAGGGCTGGGGTGGGGGCCACAGCGCAAAAAAATAATGCGGCGGGCCGCGCCCATCGCCTAGGCGCAGCGCATCGGCAGCTTCAAGCGCGCCTTCAAGCCAGGCTTTCGCCGTCGCGATCGCGTCGATGAGCGGCGCGCCCTTGGCGAGTTCGCAGGCGATGGCGGATGACAGCGCGCAGCCGGTTCCATGCGTGTTGCGCGTCGCAATCCGCCTGCCGTGGAAGATGCGCCTTTCTCCCGCTTCGAAGAGAACGTCGATGGGTTCGCCCGCGAGATCGCCGCCTTTGACCAGCACGGCGCGCGCGCCGGCGTCGCAGAGACGCCGCGCCTGCGCCGTCATTTCATCGGCGTTACTGGCAAGAGGCGTTTGCGTCAGCGCGCTCGCCTCATGGAGGTTGGGCGTAACGAGGCGCGCGAGCGGCAGCAAATTCGCGATGATCGCCGTCTCCAGCCCGGCCGAGGCGAGGCTGACGCCCCGGGTAGGAAACAGCACCGGATCGAGCACGATGTTGCGCGCGTTATAGCGCATCAGCATTCCGGCGACGGCGCGAGCAATGTCAGGCGTCGCAAGCATGGCAATCTTGATTGCGTCGGGCGGAACGTCCGACAGCACCGCGTCTATCTGAGCAGCGACGATGTCCGGCGCGACGGGATAGGCGGCGACGACGCCCAGCGTGTTTTGCGCGGTGAGCGCCGTGATCGCCGCCATGCCGTAGCAGCCGAAGGCGGAAAAGGTCTTGAGGTCGGCCTGAACGCCCGCGCCGCCCGACGGGTCGGAGCCGGCGATGGAGAGGAGGCGGGGGATGTTGGGCATATGCGTGGCCTGTGGCGCTGCGCCTTTCAAAATGAAGGCGCACACCCTCTCCCAAAGGGAGAGGGTGGCTGCGAAGCAGCCGGGTGAGGGGTTACCTTACTATCCGTTTTCTCTACTCAGGCGCGCCGATCCAGACACGTAAATCGAACGCCTTTTTAGGAGTAGATCGTAACCCCTCACCCGACCCCGCTACGCGGGGCCGCCCTCTCCCAAAGGGAGAGGGGGTGCGCGCCCAAGGGGACAAGGCTATTAGAAGGCATGAATAGCGTCGGTTTCAGCTGCAGGCCGAACATATGGCTTCAAAAACTCGCGATTAACGACATCGACTGGCCCGCTGAAGAGTTCCGCAATGAAGTCTTTCAGTCCAACGTATGAATAAATGTCGCGCACGGCGTCAGGCGCGATCTCGATCATGATGTCGATATCGCTGTCCGGCCGCGCATCGCCGCGCGCGTGCGAGCCAAAAAAGCGCGGCATGTTCGACGCCGCGCGCCCGCAGGGCGGGTTCGTTCTCGCGGAGGACGGCGATGATCTGTTGCGCGTTCATAAACGCAGCATAGCACAGGCGCGTCACGCGCGCCGTCACCCCTTCGGCAGGGTCAGCACCCCCGCGTCGCCATTCTCCGCGCCGAAGGCGAGGCGCGCGCCTTTTTCGTCCCAGGCGAGCGCGCTGATCCGGGCGCGATCTTGGTCCCGCGCCGGATGGCGAACCAAAATTTCAGATCCGTCCGTCAGCCGGGTCAGCATGACGAGGCCGTCGTCATAGCCGATCGCCACGACCAGCGCCGCGGGATGGAAAGCGACGCGCGTCGCAATCGCCCCACGGACGCCGCATTCGCGCGGCGCCTGGCCCATCGGCCCGTCCTTGCCGGAAAACGGCCAGACGATGCAGGCGTCGGCGCCCGAGGTCGCGAGCCATTTGCCGTCATGCGACCAGGAGAGGCTGCGGGTCTTCCCGGGATACCCCGCCATGCGCATATGCTTGCCGTCGGCGAGACGCCAGCCATGCAAGGCGTTCTCCTGCATCGAGGTGACGAGAAAGCGACCGTCGGGAGAGATGGTCGCGTCGAGATGCGAGCCCGCCCAGGCAAGCGTTTCCGGCTTGCCGGCATTGGGAAACCACAGCGTCGCGCCGCCGTAATGGGCGATCGCCAGCCGGTAGCCCTTGGGAAAGAAGGCGAGGCCGCGCGACGTCGACGGAAGATCAAGCGTCTTCATATCGCCCTTGACCGAGCGCGCCCGCGCCGTCTTGCCCGCCGTCCAGGCGACCGCGCCGCCACGCGCCGCGACGGCGTCGATCCAATTGCCCTTCTCGTCGCAGATGACTTCGACGCCGCCACTGGCGTCAGTCGCGACGACGCGGCCGTCGTCGCCGCCGGTGACGAGCCGATCGCCGTCCTGCGCGCAGACGAGGATGGCGGCGGCGTCATGGACCGGAATACGGCGGCCGCCGGCGGCCTCGCCGAATTGGAGCGTTCCGTCGGCGAGGGCGAAGACCGGCGCGCCGCCGAGAAAGGCCGCCGCCACGACCGGCTCGCCAAGACCGATCGTTTCGACATTGTCAGTGAGAGTCGGGGGCAGCGCCACGGCTAGGCGCTGTCCCCGGCGGGCGCGCCCAGGCCGTCGGGCAGGCGGGGAAGGCGCTTTCGGAACTGGCCGCGCATAACCAGGGCGTAGGCGATGGCGTCGAGTCCGGCAAGCGTCAGCCACCACAATTGCTCGGCAGCCGGGCCGAACAGGCAAATGGCGAAACCCGATCCAATGCCCCCGAGGAGGAAGGGCGCCAGCGCCGGACGCGACTGGCCGACGAACAGACTGGCGCGGGCGGCGACAAGAGCCGCCGCCGCCGCGCCGAGAACGCCGAGATCGAACCAGATTTTGAAGATGAGGCTGCGCGGCGTGGCCGGCGTCAGATAGCCGCCGAGCACGCCCCAGGTCGCCGCGCCAAAACCGTGTCCGATCGCCGTGCGCCAGCCGTCGGCGCTGATCATCTCGCCCCAGAAGGCGAGATGTCTGAAAAAGGCGGGCGAATTTTCGGGCCAAAGCACATGCGCCATAGAGGCGGCGAGCGGCGCGAGCAGCACGATCGCCGCCATCAGCGCCGCGATCGCCGCGGCCATCGCTTGCGCGCGGCCGAAAGAGGCGGCGAAGACCGCCGCGCCCGCGGCCAGCGCCGGCATCGCATTTGGGGCGCGCGACAGATAGCAGGCCAGCGCCGTCGCGACGGCGAGCGCCGCCGCCCAATACCACCGGTCGCGCACCGCGAGCGCGCCCATCGCCGGCCACACCAGCAGGGACAGGCCAAGTCCGGCGCGGCCGAGCGGCCCGACGTCGAGAATGTCGTCGAGCGTATATTGCGGCTTCAGCAGCAAAGCGACCGCGGCCAGCGCGATCGTCGCCGCGGCGACGCCGATCGGCAGGAGATTGAGGTTAGACGTCTTGGTGCGCAGCGGCAGAAATCCTGTCGCCAGCGCGACGAGCGCGAGCGTCGCGGCGATTTTGGCGAAGCGTTCCGCCGGGCCTTCGAAGGGCGTCCAGAGCAGTGAAAGCGCCGTCCAGGCGACGAGCAGCAGCGCGGCGAGAAACGGCGGCGAAAGCAAGCTTGCGCGCATTGAGCGCGCCGCGCCCTCTTCCGGCGTGAGCGTCGCGGCGGTAAGAAGCAAAGCCGCACCGATCGGCAGCAGAACATAGACTGTCTGCCGCGCCAAAATCGGCGCGATGAGCGAAACCACGAACAGCAGAAACACGCCAATCCGCAGCAGCAGGCGGGCGGCCTCTTCTGCGGGTTCGTCGGTGTTGCGGCGCGAAAGGACGGACATTGCGAGATACGGCTCGATCTGAGGTCTTGGCGTAAGATTAGAACGAAATGGCCGCTGCGTAGTCCGCCGCAACGCAGTAAATCAGGGAAAGCGCGCAATTTCTTAGCGACTGTGGCGCTTTTGCTATTGTCCGAAGCGCGTCGTGTTTTGTCCTAAATCGCAAAGAGCGCTATGATTTAAGCGGCCTGGCGCCACTCCTGACGAACCGTTTCGTCAGGTTCCGCCGACAGTTTCTGTGGACGCAGTTCGACCAGCCGCGCCGGCGCTAATCTGCCGAGCGCCCAAATGGCGGCGCCCCGCACGATCGGAGCGGGGTCGCCCACCAGCCGCTCGGCCTCCGCGGCAAGCTCGGGCCGGCGGGAATTGCCGATCGCGATTAGAACATTGCGCAAGAAGCGATCGCGTCCGATGCGTTTGATCGGCGATCCGGAGAAATTCTCCCGGAACGCCGCATCGTCGAGCCGCGCCAGTCGCGCCAGGGGCGGGAAGTCGAATTCGGGACGCGCGGCGAGCTTCGCTTCCCGTCCGGCGCTTGCGTATTTGTTCCAGGGACAGACCGCGAGACAATCATCGCAGCCATAGATTCGATTGCCGATATTTTCACGAAATTCGAACGGAATGGGACCCTTGTGCTCGATCGTCAGATAGGAGACGCAGCGGCGCGCATCGAGCCGGTAGGGCGCCGGAAACGCCGCTGTCGGACAGATGTCGAGGCATTTCCGGCACGAGCCGCAATGGTCTGATTCAGGCGGGTCGGCGGCGAGACGAAGAGTGGTGAAAATCGCGCCAAGGAAGAGCCAGGAGCCGAAATCGCGCGAGACGAGATTGGTATGTTTGCCCTGCCAGCCGACGCCGGCCTGCTGCGCGAGCGGCTTTTCCATGACCGGCGCCGTGTCGACGAAGACCTTGGCGTCGCCCGCGCCGGCGCGCTTCAGCATGAATTGGGCGAGCTGCTTCAGGCGGCCCTTGATGAGGTCGTGATAATCGCGATTGCGGGCATAGACGGAAATCGTCGCGCGGTCGGGCTTGGCGAGCGACGCGAGCGGATCGCCCTCGGGTCCGTAGTTCATGCCGAGCAGGACGAGGCTTGTCGCTTCCGGCCAGAGCGCGCGCGGCGCGGCGCGACGTTCCGCCGTCTCAAGCATCCAGCTCATGTCGCCATGCGCGCCCTCCTGCAGCCAGGCGCGCAGCCGTTCGCCCTGCGATGGGGCCGGCTCCGCGGGCGCGAAACGGCAGACGTCGAAGCCAAGTTCGATCGCATGAGCGCGGATTGCTTCCTCGATCTTCATCGTCGTGTCGGCTTGCCTGGCGCGTCGATCTCGATCCTTGCGAAACGCCGTCGAGGCGTTTGAGACGGACGCCTGCATGTCAGGAGGGCGCCTGGAGAGGGATCGAGACGACGAACTCCGTGCCCGGATCATGGCGCTTCATCTCGAACGTCGCATCGAGCTGGCGCGTGAACGCGCTAATGATCCTCCTGCCGAGGCTCTTGCGGCCCTGAGAGTCGATGGCGTCTGGCATTCCGGCGCCTTCGTCGCGCACCGACGCCATGAAGTTCTTTTCACCCGCGCGCGCAACCTTCACCAAGATAACTCCCGACTGGCTTTCATAGGCGTATTTCGCCGCATTGGCGATGAGTTCATTGACGATCAGCGCGGTCGCGACAGCGCGATCGGTCGCAATGACAATGCCTTCCGCGACCTCGGTGCGCACGTCGCATTGCGCGACGCTATCGTCCAGATCGCGACAGAGCGCTTCGATATATTTGCCGATGTCCATGCGCTCGACGTCGGAGCCGCGAGACAATTGGTCATGCGCTTTCGCGATGGCGTCGACGCGGTGTGAAGCTTCATTGAGATGCTCCGCTACATGTTCGTCGACGGAGTCATTGGCCCGCAGGCGGAGCATGCCGCCGACGATGGCGAGGCTGTTCTTCACGCGATGGTTCATTTCCTTGAGCAGCGCTTCGTTGCGCGCGAGCGCCGCCCTGAGCTTGCGCTCTTCGCGCTCGCGTTCGATCGCCATGCCGAGAATATTCGCGGCGCCCTGCAGAAAAGCGATGTCCTGCTCGACGAATGCGTTCGCCGATCGGCTGTCGACCTCCAGCACGCCGAAGGGCTTGTTGTCGCCCTGCAGGATCACGTTCATGGCGCGGCGAACGCCGTGCTGGCGCAATATCTCAGGAGTCCTGAACCGCGTCTCGCTCGCCAGATGATTGGAGATGACCGGCGCGCCGCTGCGCAGCGCGTAGCCGGCTGGTGAGTCGAGGTTCGCGGTGATTTTGGCGACGCCGACGACGCCGGGACTCCAGCCGACGCCGGCGCGCACCAGAAATTCGGTCTCGGAGGGAAGCAGCTCCAAGACTTTGCAGAACTCCGCATCCAGCCCCTGCGCCGTCAGCCGCACGGTTTCGCTCAGCAGCTCATCTAGCGACGCGCCCTGAAGCGCGGAGACGCCGAGTTCCGCCAATATTTCCTGCTGTCGAATGCGCTGTTGCAATCCGCGCGACGGATCGGTCCCGTGCGCGGGCTCGATTATTTCACCTTCCCGATCGTCGGGCGCGCTCATGGGACTGTCCCGTGCGGACTTTCACGCGCTTCCGCCGAACCAATGTCAAGCGGCGCCGGATGGCGCGCGGCGGCCGAAGCGCGACCGGAGTCGCCCCGTCGACGTCGGCTATGATCAAAAATCCAGCTCGGCATAGAAGCGTCCAGGCGTGAGCCCTGGCGCCCGGTAAGCCAGCAGCGGACGAAACGCCGGGCGCGACTTGATCCGCTGATACCAGTGTTTTGCGGACTCATCTTCCTCCCATGGCGCGTCGCCGAGATAGTCGGCGCAGGAAATATGCGCCGCCGCGGCGAAATCGGCATAAGTCAATCTATCGCCCGCCAGCCAGTTTCGCGTATGGGTCAGATAGCCAATGTAGCGCATATGGTGGCGGATATTGGCGCGCGCCACGCGCAGCACGTCCATGTCCGGCGCGCCGCCGGGCGGCGCGAAGCGCTTGTAAACTTTCTCCGTCATCAGCCAGTTCGTGACCTCGCCGTAAAATTTGACGTTGAACCAGTCGACGAGGCGACGCGTTTCAATGCGCGCCGACATTTCCTGCGGCAGCAACCGTTGCGCGCCACGTTCCGGGCCATAAATCTCGTCGATATATTCGGCGATGAGGCCGGCGCCGGGAACGATCGTCCCGTCGTCATCGACAAGTACCGGCGTGCGGCCGGCGGGGTCGAGCGTTAAAAACTCCGGGCGGCGGTCGCTCGCGCGCTCTTCGACGAGCGTCGCGTCAATTCCATATTCGGACAGGATGAGCCGGATAAATCGCGAGTGCGGGCAGAGCGGATGATGATGTAGCGTGGGCATGAGGCTTTCGAGAAGACGCGTGACGACGATCGGGCCGGGGTTCTGTATGCTGTTTGGAATAGCACCGCTAGCGGGCGGTTTTGCGGCCTTTAAAAGCCCAATGACGCTCAGCTTTCGTTAGGATATGCCATGATTCGATTCCTCCTCGCACTTTCGCTCGGCGCGATGCTGGTCTCGGGCGCCGCCCGTGGCGACACGCTGAAGGATGGCGTCCCAAATCTCTCAGTCATTGGCGAGGCTTACGAGGACGTAGCGCCCGATGTGGCGATTCTGCGCTTCGGCGTCGTCACCGAACGGCCGTCCGCCGCTGACGCCGCGAAGGAAAATGCGCATGCGGCAGAGGCGATACTCGCTGAGCTTAGGGGGCTCGGCGTTCCCGACGCCGAAGTCGAGACGCTGGGCGTGACGCTTGAGCCGGTCACGACGGAAGAGCGGGACCCCAAGACCGGAAAGCTCAAGACGGCGCAGAAATTGTTCCGCGCCCGAAACGATCTGCAGGCGAAGGTGACGCCGATTGGCCGGGCTGGCGAAATCGCGGGAAGCCTGATCGACAAAGGGGTTAATAGTTTCGAAGGCGTCGATTTCGTCCTCGCGCATCCCGAGCAGAGGCTCGACGCATTGCGGCGCGAAGCGGTCAAGGACGCCGAACGTCAGGCGAAAATCTATGCGGAGGCTGCGGGAATGCGGCTGGCGCGGGTATTGGAAATTCGTCCGATCAATGAGGACGACATGCGCCCGCAGGCTTTAGCGGCGAAGGCCGGCGACGCGCGCGCCGCCCTGGAAATCCCGCTGCGCCCCCGACTCCAGCGTCTCACGACCCGCGTCAACATCATTTGGGGGATCTCGCGTTAGACGCATCTGCCCGCCAAAGCGGCGCGGAACCCCTGAATTGCCCGCAATTTCCTCGACTAAGGCCATTTCGCGCCGCACAATTTCGCGCTAAGCTTTCCTCGGCGCATGGGGCAAGGTGAGGGTCGCGGATGGCTCACGTGATTTTTTACGAAAAGCCGGGCTGCGCCGGCAATGCGCGGCAGAAGTCGCTGCTCCGCGCTTCAGGACATGAAGTCGAGGCGCGAAGCCTCGTCAGCGAACCCTGGACCGCATCGAGCCTTCGTCCCTATTTCGGCGCCAAGCCAGTGCCGGAATGGTTCAACGCCGCTTCGCCGCGGATCAAATCCGGCGAGGTCGACCCGGAGAAAGTCACGCCGCAGGAAGCATTGGTGATGATGATCCTCGATCCGCTGCTCATTCGTCGCCCGCTGATGCGCATCGGCGACCATTGCGAGGCGGGCTTCGATCCGAAGGCGGTCGACCGGTGGATCGGCCTGAAGGAAACCGGAGAGACGATTGGCGACGGATGCCTTCTCTCCGCTGCGGACGACGCCGCATAGAGCGTGTATTGACGCGAAGGAGCGGGTTCCGTTTTTTCGCGAACCGCGCTCCAATAGCCGGCGGCGGCGGCCGGGCCTTTACCCTAAAGACCGCATGCGCTAAACCCCGACGGTAACGAGCCCCGGCGTTACCGCGCGGGGCTTTTTCTTTTGGAGATTGAGATACGGCCATGGCGAATGTGGCGGTGGTCGGCGCCCAATGGGGCGACGAGGGCAAGGGCAAAATCGTCGACTGGCTGTCGCTCGAAGCCGACATCGTCGTGCGCTTTCAGGGCGGCCATAACGCCGGGCACACGCTGGTCATCGACGGCGTGACCTATAAGCTCGCGCTGCTGCCTTCGGGAATCGTAAGGCCGGGCAAGCTCTCGGTCATCGGCAATGGCGTCGTCGTCGATCCGCATTTTCTGCTCGGTGAAATCAACCGGCTGCGGGAGCAGGGCGTCGAGATTTCGCCGATGAATCTCAAGATCGCGGAAAATGCGCCGCTGATCCTCTCGCTGCATCGCGAACTCGATGCGCATCGCGAGGAAGCGGGCGGCGGCGACAAGATCGGCACCACAAAGCGCGGGATCGGTCCCGCCTATGAGGACAAGGTCGGGCGCCGCTCGATCCGCCTGATGGACCTCGCCGAGCCCGACCGTCTCGACGACAAGATCGCCCGCGCGCTCGCGCATCACAATCCGTTGCGGCGCGGGCTCGGCCTGCCCGAGGTCGAAGCCGGCGCCCTGCGCGAGGAACTGCTCAGCGTCGCGCCGCGCATTCTGCCGTTCATGGATGCGGTCTGGGAGCTGCTCGAAGACGATCGACGCGCCGGCAAGCGCATTCTCTTCGAAGGCGCCCAGGGCGTGCTGCTCGACGTCGACCACGGCACCTATCCCTACGTGACCTCGTCCAACACGGTGGCGGCGTCGGCGGCGAGCGGCTCGGGCCTCGGACCCGGCGCCATCGGCTATGTGCTCGGCATCGCCAAGGCCTATACGACGCGCGTCGGCGGCGGACCGTTCCCGACCGAGCTTCATGATTCGATCGGTCAGTTGATCGGCGACCGTGGCCATGAATTCGGCACCAACACCGGGCGGCGGCGCCGCTGCGGCTGGTTCGACGCAGTGCTGACGCGCCAGGCGGTGAAGACCTCGGGCATTAATGGCGTCGCGCTGACCAAGCTCGACATTCTCGACGGTTTCGACGAGATCAAAATCTGCACGCATTACATGCTCGACGACAAGCGCATCGAGCGCCTGCCGGCCTCGCAGGCGGCGCAGGCGCGTGTGCAGCCGGTCTATGAAAGCTTCCCCGGCTGGAACGAATCGACGAGCGGCGCGCGCTCCTGGGCGCATCTGCCGGCGCAGGCGATCAAATATGTCCGCCGGATCGAGGAGCTGATCGAGGCGCCGGTCGCGCTGCTCTCGACCAGCCCCGAACGCGCCGATACGATCCTCGTGCACAATCCGTTTCAGGATTGAACCTATGCCCTCCCCCTCAAGGGGAGGGTGAGGTTGCGCCCTTCGCGACCGCGTGGTTTGCCGGAACGGTCTTACAGACCTTGCGTTGCTCGGACTTGCGTCGCCGCGCGCCCTTCGCCATATGGGCGAAGGAGGAGAGGATATGGAACCGCCCAGCCGGCCTTGCGCAAAACACGCCCTGCGTCTGCACGCGCTCGACGGCGAAGACCTTTCGCTGCTTTCGGCGCATGTGCAGGACGCTCTGGTGCGCGTCGGCGACATCGCCTTTCTTCCCGACAAGCGCCGCTTCGCCATGGTCGGGTCGCGCTTCGACTGGGCCGCCGAGCTCGACGGGCGTCTGGAGCGCTGCCGCTGCGGCCTGCACTTTGAAGGCGTGCAGCGGGTGCGCTGCCAGAATGTTTCGCGCGAGCGCCCGGACGCCATTCTCGAACTGCTTGCCGTGACTTTCGAGCCTGGCGCCGAGCCGCCGTCGGGCGTGATCCGGCTCTATTTTGCTGGCGGCGCGTCGATCGCGCTCGATGTCGAATGCGTCGAGGCGCAGCTCTGCGACGTGGGTCCGCGCTGGAAGGTCGCCGCCCGTCCGGCCCATGATCTTAGCGGCGAACTCGGCGGCGAACTTGACGAGGGCGTTCCCGGAGGGCCATGACAGCCGGACTTCCGGCTGGAGTGGATCATGACCCTGCGTTTGGACGCCGCCGCGCCCGATTTCGAAGAACGTTTCGCGTCGCTCCTCGCCATGAAGCGCGAGGCGTCTCAGGATGTCGACGCGACCGTTCGCGGCATCATCGAAGATGTCGTCGCCCGTGGCGACGCGGCGCTCGTCGACTATTCGAAGCGCTTCGACCGCATCGACCTCGAAGAAACCGGCATTGCCGTCTCGCGCGAAGAGGTCGCCGCGGCGGAAGCCAAATGCTCGTCCGAACAGCTCGCTGCGCTCGATCTCGCGCTCGAACGCATCACTGTCTTTCACGAGCGGCAGAAGCCGCAGGATATGCGCTTTCGCGATTCAGCCGGCGTCGAGCTCGGCTGGCGCTGGACGCCCCTCGACTCGGTCGGGCTCTATGTGCCCGGCGGCACCGCCGCCTATCCGTCTTCCGTGCTGATGAATGTGGTGCCGGCGAAGGTCGCCGGCGTGAAGCGAATTGTCATGGTGGTTCCGACGCCCGGCGGCCATGTCGAACCGCTGGTGCTCGCCGCGGCGAAGCGCTCGGGCATCGATGAAATCTACCGCGTCGGCGGCGCGCAGGCGGTGGCGGCGCTCGCCTATGGCACGAAGACGATCGCGCCGGTCGCGAAGATCGTCGGGCCGGGCAACGCCTGGGTGGCGGCGGCGAAGCGAAGGGTGTTCGGACAGGTCGGCATCGACATGATCGCCGGACCCTCTGAGGTGCTGGTCCTCGCCGACGCGACCGCCAATCCGGATTGGATCGCCGCCGATCTGCTCGCGCAGGCCGAGCATGACGAATCCGCGCAGTCGATTCTCATCACCGATGATTTGGCGCTTGCCGACGCCGTCGCCGCGGCAGTGCAGCGTCATCTCTCGACGCTGTCGCGCAAGGAAATCGCCGGCGCCTCCTGGCGCGACTATGGCGCGACGATCGTCGTGAAGTCGCTCTCCGACGCCGTTCCGCTCGCGGATCGCATCGCCGCCGAACATCTCGAAATCATCAGTGAAGACGCAGAAGGTCTCGCGGCGCGCGTTTCAAACGCTGGCGCGATTTTCATCGGCGCCTATACGCCGGAAGCCGTCGGCGATTATGTCGGCGGCTCGAACCATGTGCTGCCGACGGCGCGCTCGGCGCGATTCTCGTCGGGCCTGAGCGTGCTCGACTTCGTCAAGCGCACGTCGATCCTGAAATGCGACGCGGAGTCGCTGCGCGCCATCGGCGCCGCCGCGGTGACGCTCGGCGAGGCCGAAGGCTTGCAGGCGCATGCCCGCTCGGTGTCGATCCGCCTCAATCAGCTCGGGGCGTGAGGCGTGGAGTCAAGCGAGGCGAAGCGGCTGATTTCCGTCACGCTCGACGAAAATTCGATCGGCCGCGGCTCCGCGGATCAGGAGCATGAGCGCGCCATCGCGATTTACGATCTGATCGAGGAGAACAGCTTCTCGCTGATCGGCCATGACGGCGGGCCTTACGCGCTGCTCATTTCGCTCGCCGACGCGAAGCTGGTTTTTAAAATCTGCGACGCCGAAGGCGCCTGTCTCGTCACCCATATTCTCTCGCTGACGCCGTTCAGACGCATTCTCAAAGATTACTTCATGATCTGCGAAAACTATTACGCGGCGATCCGCCATGCCACGCCGAGCCGGATCGAGGCGATCGACATGGGCCGTCGCGGTCTTCATAACGAAGGCGCGCAGCTCCTCCTCGAACGCTTGAAGGGCAAGATCGATACGGATCAGGACACGGCGCGCCGCATCTTCACGCTGATCACGGCGCTGCACTGGAAGGGGTGAACGCGGCGCTCGATCGCTTTGGCAGTTGGAACGCTTCGATGGGCAAGAATAATTCTGATCATTTCGCCGAGCTGCGGCTGTCGATGGAAGCGGAAAGCGGCGAACTGCTGCGCGCCTTCGTGCGCGAAGCCTCGCTTGTCGAGGGGATTCCGGCGGCGACCGCGAGCCTGATCGCCGACGACGCCGAGCAGATTTGGCGTATTCTCTGCCAGTCGAGCGCTCGCCCTCAACGCGCTACGGCGCTTTTGTCGTCATCCAAACGCGAAGTGCGCGCGCGGATTCTGCTCGACGGCCATTCCCGATTTTCGGCGATCCTCCCCTCGCTCGGCGCACAACTGCGGCGAGAGGCCGGCGTTTCCTACCGGGAGCGCGGCGTCGACGGCTGGGAGATCGCGCTTCATCGCGGCATCGAGACCTCTTGCCAAGCGGCCGGCGGGGAGGAGCAGGCGGCCGAAGCGTCGGGGCCGACGGAAGAGGTGCGGATCGACGCGCCTCAGCAGCGCGACTCCGCGGCGATCGCGCGCTGCTTCCTCGCCGTCTACGGACACAATTACATTCATCGCGAAGTCTTTTCGCCGCGTCGCTACTGGCGCAAAGTCGAGAGCGGCGAGCTGATCCCGATGGTGAGCCGTGACGCGCGCGGCGAGGTGATCGGCCATGTCGCGCTTGAGCGCGAGCCCGGCGCGATGGTCGCCGAACGCGGCGAGGCGGTCGTGCTGCCATCCTACCGGGGACGACATCTGCTGGAGCGGATGACCGAGCGGCTGACCGAAGAGGCCGAAAAACTCGGGCTCGTCGGAATCTACGCCGAGCCCGTCACGACTCACACATTCTCGCAGCGCAATGACGAGCGCGCCGGCATGCCGACGACCGCCATCCTGCTCGGCGCGGCGCCCGAGACGCTGCATTCGAAAGACCTGCCCGTGCCGACGGCCGGACAGCGCCAAAGCTTTCTGCTGACCTTCCGCTTCCTGCAGCCGTCGCGCGTATGCGAAATCGTCGCGCCGCACGACTATCGTGATGTCATTTCGGCGACTTATGACAGTCTCGGGATCGGCGTTTCCCAACGCGAGTCCAAAACGCCGGAAGAAACGCGATCGATGACCAGCATCGCCGTCAACGACGGCGGCTATGGCAGGATTCGCTTCGAGACGATCGGATCGAACGCTGGCGTCGAACTCTCGCAGGCGATCAGCGACGTCGAAAGCCTGGGCGCGCGCGCCATGCAGCTTTCCGCCCATATCGGCGATCCTGGCCTGCCGCTGCTGGTTGAGGCGGCGCGCGCTTCGGGCTTTTTCTTTTGCGGCCTGGCGCCGGCCTTTTCCGAAGTTGGCGACCTACTGCTGATGCAGCGCTTGAGTGAGCCGCTGGACATCGGCGCGCTGCAATTATTCACCGATCAGACGAAGGAGCTTGCCGCCTTCATTGAACAGGACCGGCAGTCGGCGACGAGCCGGCGATGAAAGCGGGTTAGCGACGTGACGCGACCCCAGTCGATCCTCTTCGCCTGCACGCTCAATACGGTTCGATCGCCCATGGCCGAGGCGATCGCAAGGCACTACTTCGGCCGCGAAATCTATTTCGCTTCGGCGGGACTGAAGCGCGGCGCGCCGGACCCTTTCGCGATCGCGGCGATGGAGGAGATTGGCGTCGATATTTCTTCTCACAAGCCGCACAGTTTCGAAGATCTTGAAGATTCAAACTTCGATCTGATCGTGACTCTGTCGCCCGAGGCGCATCATAAGGCGTTGGAGTTTACCCGCGCCATGGCGGTCGACGTCGTCTATTGGCCGACGCCCGACGCGACCGCCGCGCACGGATCGCGCGAAGCGATACTCGACGCCTATCGCGACGTGCGCGAGCGGTTGACCGGACGGATCAAGGATCTGCTCGGGCGACGGCCGCAGCCGAGCGGGTGAATAACGGCGCGCCTCGGAGCTGACATATTGCGGCGGGCCCGCCACAGCCGATCATCGCCTTCTGTTTAATCCGTACAATATATCGCAATCACGGAACTGCGCCGAAGTTGAAGTGGTAGTTGACGCCCAGTCGAGCAATGACGCCCTGATAATCAGAATTCGTTGTCGCTCCATTGATAATGGCGATCGAATTTGGGGGGGCCGGATTAATTACCGGGCTGAACTGGCCGCGCGCAGAATGAGAGCCCAAGTCGTAGTAAAGCGCCTCGACTTTCGCGCTCCAGTGCTGGCAGAACATCCATTCGGCGCCGCCGCCAACGGTCCAACCAACGCTGATGGCGTTGAACGAAGCCCACGTCGGAACGACCGGATTATCGGGGTGCGCTGTCTCGTGTCCGGGGTGCCAGTGGTAGCCCGTCGTGAGGACGCTCGCGTATGTCTCGCCATAAGCGAAGCCGCCGGTGGCATAGAGCAAGATTGACGGATTCGCCAAAAAGCCAACGCGGCCTCTGACCGTGCCGATCCAGCCGAGTCCTGAGGAGACGTTCACGGCGCCGCTCTGCAGGTGCAGGAAGTTTTCATGAGGGTCGCCCGTATTTCCCGAGCCGCCAGCGAGACCCTAACTCGCCCCGTTCCCCGATATGCCGCTTCCCTGAAAATCGGTTTCGACGCCGAGCACGACGTTCGGACTGACTTGGAAATTATAGCCGAACTGTCCGCCGCCGACGACGCCGGCTTGCCCGACTTTGGCGACGCCGTTCCGATACCCCGAGACCCAGCCGAACGGTAGATTGTAGACGCCTGCCGCCCAATCAAAGGTGGAATAGCCGGTGGTCGTGACGCTCGTTGACGTATTTGCGCCGCCACCCAAATTCACACCCGCATAGAATCCTGTCCAGATCGGCGGCGGAGGAGCCGCGAACGCCGATGTGGCGGTCCAAGCGATCGCTGCGATGGTCGCCAGACGACGTTTCATTGCTCATCCATCCCATGGAAGCCGAAATTCAAGACTGATCGGCATCCAATCCGCATCCGACGCTCGCGGTCAATCGCAGCCGCGTCGCAAAGCCCGAAAAAACCGATTGCGTTGCAGAAATGCGTCGAAGGTCAAAAGCGCGGAGCACGCGCCAGCGCCAGTGGGGGGCGCCGACGCGCGCGATCGGTAAACGAGAGCAAGTCACACATTCTTGGATTGTCGTTAGAGCGACTTCTTCATCTGCGCGCAGAATCGCCGGGCGAAGGCGATCAATGCGCGATCGGCGCCGTGCCGGCCGACGAAGGACAGCGAAACCGGCGCATCATTCGTTGGAAGCGGAATGCTGATCTGCGGCAGGCCGAAAAAGCTGGCGATAAGAAACAGCCGCATCATTTGATAACGCTTGGCGTCCAACGTCTCCTCGCTTTCAGTGAGCCGCGGCGCGCGAAACGGCGCCGTCGGCATCACGATGAAGCCGCGCGCGCCAAGCGCCGAGTCGATCTTTTTGCGCGCTTCATCGCGAAAGGCTTCGGCGGCTTTCTTTTGGTCGGCGGTGACTTTCGCCGCATAGGCGAAACGCTCTTCGACGCCCTTGCCGAACGCGGGGCCGTTCGCCGTGATCCAGTCGCCATGCGCCGCCCAGGCCTCGAAGGCCTGCATGTTGCGGAAATGGCCGAGCGCCGCCTTGAAGAATTCCTCGCCGAGCGTCGCTTCGCGCCAGGGGCCGAACGCTTTCAATGCGTCGATCGGCTGCGCCGCCGCCGAGGCGAAATCCATCTCAACGCCTGAGAAGGCGTCAGTGAGCAGCACGGCTTCGCTGACTTCGGCGTTCTTCGCATCCGCCGGCAACAAAACGTCGCCGACCGACGCCAAGGCGTCGATGTCGCGGGCGAACCAGCCGATCGCGTCGAAGGACGGCGCCAGCGGAATGATTCCCTCCATCGATGCGGCGCCATGCGATGCGCGGAAACCCAATATTCCGCAAAAGGCGGCTGGCGCGCGGCAGGAGCCGGCGGTGTCGGTGCCAACGGCGAAATTGACCTGGCCGGCGGCGACGGCGACCGCCGAGCCCGTCGACGAGCCGCCAGGATGCCGGTCCTGCGCGGCGGGATTGATCGGCGTGCCGTAATGCGGATTGGCCCCCAGCAGGCTATAGGCCATCTCGTCCATATTGGTCTTGCCGACGAGGCGCGCGCCCGCATCGAGCAAGCGATCCACGACAGGCGCATTGCGCGCGGCGGCGGCATGCGTCATCGCCCATTTCGGATGGCCGTTCGTCGAGACGTGCCCGGCGACGTCGATATTCTCCTTGACGACGAATGTCGCGCCGGCGAGCGGCCCCGGCGCTTCCGTGCCCAGGTTGAGAACGACGGAGAGCGCGCCGAGATCCACTTTCATCGCGGCATCCTTCCTTGAGCGGCTGGCGTATGGGCGCGAGGGAAAATAAAATTTCGACGCAACACGAATATACCAAGATTATGGCGAGACGAAATGCGCCGAGCGTGGGTGGCGGTGGTTGCATGGTCTGCAGGCTTCCGCCAGAGTGTGCGCTGCGGCTTGGACTGTTGGAGAAGCAAGATGGATGAGTTTGGCGGAGGCTTTCTGCGTAATGCGATGATCGGCTTTGCGCTGGCTTTGGCCTTTTCCATTGTCTACGTCTGGTACACAAGATAGGGAATGTTCGGCGCCGCCACGGCGACGACGTCGACGAGCGTCGCCCTTCCGCCCGCAGTCGCTTTTACGCCCACATAACTTCAACAACCAGCCGCCGCCGCGGCGCGAGACCTGCGGCCGTCCCGGCGTCGCTATCGCAACATTCGGTAGATGACGCTGAACAGCGTCGCGTTGACCGTCGCCAAAATCAGCACGATCAGTAGCGCCTCAGCTATCCGAGAATAGTCTCCCAGCGGCGACATTCGACGCCTCACGCACTCGGCCCGCGCAGCAACAGGCTAGTTAGAGCGGCGGCGCCGAGCGGCAATGCGCATGATTGATGGCGGCGCATGGCGCGCCGGGACCGGCGGAGGGGGGGCCCGCGACGGCGCAACGCAAGGGATCGCAGGCGCAAACGTTGGGGCAGGGCAATGTCTGTTCCCGAAACGCCGGCCTCACAATTTGGCGAAGAACCCTTGTAGAGCATTGACCTACGAGGTTTCGAAAAAATGGTCGGAGTGGCGGGATTCGAACCCACGACCCCTTGTCCCCCAGACAAGTGCGCTAACCGGGCTGCGCTACACTCCGACTGGCGCCGTTATAGTGAGGCGGGGCGACGCTGGCAACGCCAGCGTCTAGCGCTTGGTCAGCCTGAGCAGGCGCTTGCATTCTTCCAGTTCGGCGAGCGCCTCGCGCAACATGCGCGCTTCCCGCTCCGCGAGCGGACGCGGCTGGGCGCGAACCTCGGGCGGCGCAAATGGCGGGTCGATCTGCGCGATTGCAGCCGCGTCGTCCGGATCATCCGCTTCAGCCGGATCAAACCCTTGCTCGGGCAACGCGTCGTCATCGGCGCGCGCCGCCGTCGGGAAGGGCAGGGTCGGCTCGCCCATCGGCGGTTCTCCAAGGCGGTCTTCTTGGCGGCGCCCAGCGCCGGCGATGACCGCCTCCACCCCTTTTTCCTTGAGGATGCGTTGCACGCCCCTGATCGTATAACCCTCGTCGTAGAGCAGGCGCCGGATCGCGATGACGAGATCGATGTCGCGCTGACGGTAGAAGCGCCGTCCGCCGGCGCGCTTTAGGGGACTGATCTGCCTGAAGCGGGTTTCCCAGAAGCGCAGCACATGCGCGGGAAGGTCGAGGCTCGCCGCGACCTCGCCAATCGTGCGCATCGCTTCTTCGGTCCTGGCCACCTGATTCCTCGACTCACGGCAAGCTATTCATACATCCGTCACAGCGCTCTTTTCAGCCCAAAATCGGGCCGCCTTGCCGGCGCCGGCCGCAGGGTGTGGACAAGCGGGCGCCGCATCCCTTAACTGGCCGCCGTCCTTCGGCTCGAAACCCTCGGCGTCTCATGGAAGATTGGCTGCACTTCCCCCATCCGGTTCCCACGATCAGACACCATGTCACCGAAGAGAACGCCATTGCGGTGCGCAACTGGCTGTGGGTGGTCGCGGCGCTGGTGTTTCTGATGGTCGTCGTCGGCGGCGCGACGCGGCTGACCGAATCGGGCCTCTCGATCGTGCAATGGAAGCCCGTCACCGGCGCGCTGCCGCCGCTGTCGCAGCAGGAGTGGCAGGACGCCTTCGAGGAATACAAGCAAATTCCGCAATATAAGGAACTGTTTCCGGACATGGACCTCGCCGGGTTCAAATATATCTACGCCTGGGAATGGGCGCATCGCCTGCTCGGGCGGTTGATTGGCGTGGTTTTCGCGGTTCCGCTGATCTGGTTTTGGGCGCGCGGCCAGCTGCCGCGTTCGGTGAAGCCGAAGCTCCTCGGCATTCTCGCGCTCGGCGCGCTGCAGGGCGGCGTCGGCTGGTGGATGGTGGCGTCCGGCCTCGTCAATCGAATCGAAGTGGCGCAGGAGCGCCTCGCGATTCACCTGCTGATCGCGGCGCTGATTTTTTCCGCATGCCTATGGGTCGCCGGCGGCCTGGGACCGCGCGCGATCTCGCTCGTGCATGAGGGCGCCGGCCGGTTGAAAGCGGTCGCGCTGACGATTCTTGCGGTCGTGTTTGTGCAGATTTTCGTCGGCGGTCTGGTCGCCGGGCTGCGGGCGGGATTGATCGACAACACCTGGCCGCTGATGGACGGCGTCTTCATCCCGCCTGCCGATGTGTTGTGGCGATTGGAGCCGGTGTGGACCAATCTCGTCGACAATCCGGTCACCGTCCAATTCTTCCATCGGATGATCGCCTATCTGATTTTCGCTCTGGCGCTCGGCCATCTCATCGACGCCTGGATGAATGCGGAAGGACGCGCGCGGCGCGGCGCCGGCATCGTCTTTGGCCATGTGCTGATGCAGATCGCGCTCGGCGTCGCGACTTTGGTGCTGGTCGAACCGCCTTTCGCCGGCGCGCCGCATCTGGGGCTGGCGCTCGCGCATCAGGCGATCGGCATGGCGGTGCTGGCGGTGGCGACGCTGCAGGCGCGACGCCTCGCGCGAGACGTGACGACGCACTGAGGCGCCATGCAGGACTTTCCCATTCTCGATCTTCCTGGCCCGGAATTTCTCAATGTCTTCGGGCTTGTCGTCATCATCGTGCTGGCGGCCGCATATCTGTGCATCCGCCTCGCGGATCGCACCGATCGGCGCCCGCCGCCGCCGGTGCCGCAAAACCCTGATGCAATCGAGGTCGCCTTCCTGCAGGGCGGCGTCAATCAGATCATTCGTACTCTGATCTACGATCTGGCGCAGCGCGGCTTTGTCGCGCTGGCGCCTAAGGATCATGTGATCCCCACGGAAAGGCAGCCACAGCCGGGCGAAGTCTCCGCGATGGAGGCGGTTTTGCTTGACGCCGTGCAGGCAAAGCCGAAAGCGCATGTGCTCTTCGAAGACCGCGATTTGCGGCGGCGGCTGTTGGTTGAGCTTGCGCCGGTCCGCGCCAAACTCGCGGCGGAGGAGCTGATCAAGCCTCAGTCGGTGAAGGTCTGGCGGCGGCGCGCGCAGATCGGCGGAACGCTGATCATCGTCGGTCTGGCGCTCGCGAAAATCTATGTCGAATGGGCGAATGGTCCAGCGAACGTCGCCTATCTGGTCTTTCTCGCGGCTGCTTCGGTCGCCGTGCTCTTCGCGCTCGCCTATGTGCTGACCAGAACCCATGCAAGCCGTCGCGGTCTCGCCTATCTCGAAGCGATGCGACTTGCCTATGGCGGCCGACTGAAAGAGGCGGTCGGTCACATCGGATCGCCCGGACCAGAGGCGCGCGCCTTCGGGGGCGCCGCCCTGTTCCTCATTGGCCTTTACGGATTCTCGCCGCTCAAAGGCACGACGGAGGCGATGTTCGCCGAAGCCTTCAGCCGTGGCTCCGAAAGCCAGGGCGCCGATTGCGGAACAAGCTGCGGCGGCAGTTGCGGCGACGGCGGAGCGAGCGGTGGCGGCGATTGACGCGCCGTCTCTCGGCTCCGGCCTCGGCTATCGCCCGCAGTTTCGCGCCGATCTTTTCGCCTTTCGAGACAGAGTCGATTTTCTCGAAATCATCGCCGATCACTATCTCGACGCGTCGCGCGAAAAGCGCGACGAACTCGATCTGCTAAAATCGCACTTCCCGCTCGTCGCGCATGGCCTCGATCTCTCCATCGGCAGCGCCGACGGCGTCGATTCGCGCTATCTCGATCAGGTCGCCGCGCTGATCGATCGCATCGATCCGCCCTGGTGGAGCGAGCATCTGTGCTTCACGCGCGCCGGCGGCGTCGGCATCGGCCATCTTGCCTCGCTTCCCTATACGCAGGAGGCGATCGACGTCGTCGCGCGCAATGTCGAATGCGTGCGAAGGCGCATAGGGACGCCGCTGATCCTGGAAAATATTACCTGCGTCGTGCGGGTTCCGGGCGCCGAAATGGAGGAGGCTGATTTTTTGTCGCGCACGCTTGAGGCGACGGGATGCGGCTGGCTGTGCGACGTCGCCAATCTGCATGTGAACGCGGTGAATTTCGGCGTCAATCTCGACGCGCAGTTCGAGCGCTGGCCATGGGACAGGCTCGTGCAAATTCATTATGCCGGCGGACGCGAACGCAATGGCGCGCTGATCGACAGCCATGACGCCGCGACAAGCGATGCGGTCTGGACTCTCTATGACCGTGTTGTCGCGCGCGCGCCGGTCAGGGGCGTCGTTCTCGAACGCGACGAAAATATTCCGCCATTCTCTGAGCTCATCGATGAAGTGGCGCGGGCGCGAACGACGCTCGTGGATAATGGGCGATGGCGTTAGCAAAGACCCAGGCGCTGCTCGCGCGCCTCTTCACCGATGACGATCTGCGCCGAGAATTCTTCGAGTCGCCGATCGCCGTTGCGGCGCAATTCGGTCTAAGCGCCGATGACGCGCAGCGCCTCGCTTCGCTCGATCGGCGCCAAACGGAAGCCTTTGCGCAGAGCCTGATCGGCAAGCGCGCGCTCTATGCGCGCAGGGCGCTGCCGCTCACCGCGCGCGTATTGGGCGGTCGATTCGATGCGCTTGTGCGCGAGGCGATCCTCGGGCGCGCGCGAGCCGGAAAGCGCCGCGCAGACGCCGCGGCGCTCGTCGCGCTTCTCGAAAGGCGCCGCGCGCAGCATGAATCAGCGCCGGTTTGGATCGTCGATCTGGCGCGTTTCGAACTTGCTTTCGTCGAGGCTGGCGGCTCCGGCCCGGCGTTGTTTCTGCGACGCTTCCATTTCGACGTCGGCTCGATCGCCTTGAGTTTGGCCAAGGGCGACGACGTCAGCGCGGTTCGTCGGAAGACGATTGGCGTCTGGGCTCGCCTGCCGCGCGGCAGGCTGCGCTGGCGGCTTTTCAGGAGCTAAGCGCGACGTAACGCTTCGGGCCTTTCGGCATGGCGCCGATCGGCGACGACATCGATCATACGCTCGGCGCCGCGGTCTCTCGCGTCCTGGGTTTGAGCCTTGGCGAGGTCTTCGCTCGATTCCTTCAACTGCGCTTCGGCCTCATCGAGCTGGCCGCGCAATTCGTTGATCGACGCGAGAATATTCTCACGGCGCGCACGCGCGGCGCGCGCATAGGTCGGATAGGCGAAATGGTTGAGGTCGCTGATGTTGGCGCGCCGCTCTTCCTGTCCGATTTCACGTTCAAGCTCATTCGCCATGCGCGTGAATTCGGCGATCATCCCGTTGAGCTGGACGACGCGCCGGCGTTTTTCCTCGGCCTGAAACCGTTTCAGACGGACAAGCGTATCCCGCGACTTCATGCGACAAGCTCCGTTACGCGACTTATGCGAAACAAATTGTTAACTCCGCGAGACGGGGCTTAATATGCCTCCCGGAAGTTGCTTGTTTGTTACCGGATGCGAAATTTTTGCCGGCTGTGGCCGCGGCGCCGCAGTGACGCTTTATCGTATGCGAAGTCCTGTTGAGTCGTTTTGCTGTCATTCCCGACGCGCGCAACGCGCGCGATCGGGAATCTAGAACAAGACCAGCATTCTTGAATTGGCACTGGATTCCCGGTCAGGCCTTCGGCCTGCCGGGAATGACGCCGCCCAAGCGAGTCGATCGCGGCGGTTTTGCAGGGGGACCAGCTCCAACGCTACGCCGTCTCTTTGGCGCGCGCCGTTGACGCCGAGGCGCCGCCATAGCGGCGGTAGATGAAGTCGGGCGCGGGCGCATGCGATTCGACCTCGGCGTAAGCGGCGAAGCGCGCATGATCAGGCGACAGATGGCAGGCCGGATCCGTCGCCGCCGCGTCGCCGACGATCGCGAAAGCCTGACAGCGACAACCGCCGAAATCGATGTCGCGGCGATCGCAGGATCGGCAAGGCTCCCTCATCCACTCCGCGCCGCGGAAGGCGTTGAAGGCCGACCCGTCCCGCCAGATGTCGGCGAGCGGTCTTTCGCGCACATTGTCGAAAACTAGCCCCGGCAGGGTCTGCGCGGCGTGGCAGGGCAGGGCCTTGCCCGACGGCGTCACCGCCATGATCGACCTCCCCCAGCCGCCGGTGCAGGCCTTCGGTCGCTTGGCGTAATGATCGTGGATGACGAAATCGAAATTGAGCGCGCCGGCGAGACGCTTCTTGGCCGCTTCGACGTTTCCGACCGTTTCCATGAATGTTTCGCGCGTCGGAATGAGCGCGGCGCGATTGATCTGCGCCCAGGCGTAATATTGGATATGCGCGATTTCGATGCGCTGCGCGTCGACCTCGACGGCGAAATCGATGATCTGCGGCAAATGCGCGATGTTCTGGCGGTGCATCGGCGCATTGATCGTCAGTCCCATGCCGAATTCGCGCGTCCATCGCGCCACGTCGCGCTTCCTGGCGACGCCGCCTTCAAAGCCAGAGATGCGGTCGGCGCTCTCGGGAACGACGTCCTGGATCGAGACCTGCACATGATCGAGGCCGATTTCGGCGAGACGCTGCAAGCGCTCTCTCGTCAGCAGCACGGCGGAGGTGACCAGATTGGTGTAGAGCCCGGCGTCGACGGCATAAGCGAGTATCTCTTCAAGATCGCGTCGCGCGGTGGGTTCGCCGCCCGAAAGATGCAGCTGCAGCGCGCCGATCGACGCCGCCTGACGAAAAGTCTCGCCCCATTGGTCGGCGGAGAGCTCCGCATTCGAGCGTTCGAGTTCGAGCGGGTTGGAACAATAGGGACATTGCAGCGGGCAGCGATGGGTGAGTTCGGCGAGCAGCCCCGCAGGCCCGCCGGAAAAAGGCGCGATCGACGCGGCGAAGGCGGAAGGCGCCGGCGCCGCAAATTCATCAACTCCATCGCGCAGCAGCCGCTTGTCGGCGAGCCCTTGCAGCAGAGCGGTCACGTCGCGCGTGATGATATCGAGCGGCGCGACGTATTGCTGCGCAAGCCGCGCACAGAGATCGGCGACGCGCGTCGCGCCGTCGATCGCGCGCAGAACGATGAGTCCGATCGGATCGAGTTCGTAAGCGCGCTCAGGCGCGAGAATGACGGTCCGCGAACGCGCGCGATCTTCGTGCAGTCGCGCATAGCGCGTGAAGGCCGGACGCGAGTCGGGGCCGATCACGAACCGCGCGGCGCGCGCTTCAGACATGTGAATCCCCTGGCCGCCATGCGCCGGGCGGGATCAGCCCCGGCGTAACATAGGCGTGATGTAAGGCGTCGAGCTGCGCCCACAAGACGTCGCATTTGAACCGCACCGCGCCGACGCAGGCCTCCTGCTCGGCGCGAGTCTTGGCGTTGTCGAGCACGAAGCCGAGCGCGAATTCGGAATCGCGCGGCGCCTGGCTCAGCCGGCGCTTGAAATAGGCCATCACTTGGTCATCGACGAAGTCGTAATTTTCGAGCATGCCGGCGATGCGCTCGCGATGAATCGACGGCGCGAAGAGTTCGGTCAGCGAAGACGCGATCGCTACTGTGAGCGGCTGTTCGACGACGAAGCGCACATAGGCTTCGACGGCGAATTTCGTCGCGGGCAGGGCGCCGCGCCGAGAGGTCACATATTCGCGCGAAAAGCCGAGCGCGTCGGTGAGCGCCAGCCAGCGCTCGATGCCGCCGCCTTCCTCGCCAAGACCATCGTGATCATGGATGCGATGAATCCATTCGCGGCGCAGGTCGCGGTCGTGGACGCGGCTCATGAAGGCGGCGTCCTTGCGCGGCACCGCTTCCTGGTAGCAGTAACGGTTGAGGGCCCAGGCGGCGACCTGTTCCTTCTTAAGCTTGCCGCCGTGCAGCAGCTTATGAAATTCGTGCTTGTCGTGATAGCGCTCGGCCCCGACGGCGCGGATCGCGGCTTCGAATTCATCGCGTGGGAGCGGCGCGGCCTCGCGCCAGTCGATGGCTACGATCTCGTTCACAGGCTGACCTCCATGCCGTCCTCGCCGATTTCCCAGCCGGCCCCCCGGGCGACCGCATATTCGTCCGAGAACGCGTTAAGCAGCGGATTGGAATTATTGATGTGCACGTAGATTTTGCGCTTCACGTCAAGCGGCGCGAAGGCGGCGATGGAGCCGTCGGCGCCGCTGACATTGATGTGACCCATGCGCGAACCGGTCTTTCCGAGCAGGCCTTGCTCGATCATCTCATTTTCTTGAAAGAGCGTGCCGTCGAAGAAGACCAGCTTCGCGCCGCAAAGACGATCGGCGAGCGGCGCGTCCACCTTCGCGCAGCCGGGAATGTAGAAGAATGAGTCGCCGGTCGCGGCTTCGATGATCTCCAGCCCGAGCGTGTCGCCTGCGCTTGTTCCGAAGTTCGGCGCATTGGCGTTTTCGAGATAAAGCGCGATCTTTCCGGGAACCGGAAAGGCGCGGATGGCGAGCCCCAGATCGAGGCCCGCGCCTCTTATCGCGACCGCCTCATCCATATGCAGTTCGATGCGCGGCACGAGCGGCGTCTGCAAGATTGTGAAAATCGGATTGGCGCCGAGCGCGTCGAGAACGCGTCCGGCGGCGTAGAGGCTGAAGGGCTGCGCTTCGCGCATGTTGAGAAGGCCGGCGACATGATCGACGTCGCCGTTGGTCAGCGCCACCGCCTTGATCGGGCTCGCGCGCAACCGATCGTCGGCGCCAGGCGCAAGCTCGGGCGCGGCGGAGATTTGCTGACGCAGATCGGGCGAGGCGTTGAGCAGAAGCCAGTCGGCGCCATTGGCGCTGACCGCGAGCGAGGACTGCATGCGCGGTTTGAATCCGGGCGTTCCCGCTCGGACGGCGCGGCAATTGCCGCAGTTGCAGTTCCATTGCGGGAAGCCGCCGCCGGCGCCAGACCCTAAGACCTTAATTCGCATTGGTTTTTCCGACATGGCGGACGCGCCGCGCCATCGGAGCTCCCTTACCTCGTTTTCTTTGCACTATGCGCAGGCGGGCGGCGTTCGCGCAAGTGCGACCGAATTGCGCGCCTTCATGAAATGATGAGACTTTTTCCCTGTCACGACGGGCGTCTCGCCCCGCTTTGGTCGTTTTCTCGGGGCAAGAGAGAGGAAGGAGAGGCTGTCGTCAGTCTGAGAGCGCCGATGTCTTCGACCGGCGGCTCATCGAGCCAATCAATTTGCGCAACCTTCGGATGAACACGCTCACGCGCCTATGCGCGCTTTTGTTCGCCGCGTCGCTTGCGTCGTCGCTTGCCGGCTGCGTGTCGGATGGCGTGCGCATGGTCGACGGTCATGTCAATAATGCGGTGTCGTTCGTCGCCGGGCCGCAAGGCGAGCCCGCGAATGTCGCCATTTTCGTCGCGTCGACCCGGCGTTCGGAAGGCGCGGTGGACGATGGGCGCGCGCATTTTTCGCTGACCTCGATCGGCGTCCCGCTTAGCCATCGAGCCGGAAATGTCGAACGGCCGAGCTTCGGCGGCGCGGACCGACGACGGCATTTCACGGTGCTGTCGAAGCGCAATATGGATGAGCAGGAGTTCCGCGACGAGGTTGCCTCGCACGTCTCCGGCCGCATCGGCAATTCGCGCGACGTGCTGCTCTTCGTGCATGGCTTCAACACCAGCGCCGAGGATGCGCGCTATCGGCTCGCCCAGATCGTCGCCGACGGACATTTCTCTGGCGTTCCGGCGCTGTTTATCTGGAATTCCCGAGGCGGGCTGTTCAATTATGAGTCCGACAAGGAAGCGGCGACCGTGTCGCGCGACGCGCTGGAAAAGCTTGTCGTCGATCTATCGCACACGCCGGGCGTCGGACGAATCCATGTGCTCGCCCATTCGATGGGCGCGTGGCTGACGATGGAGACGCTGCGCGGCGTCGCGCAGTCAGGCCATGCCGATCTCGACGGCAAGCTCGGCGAAGTCATGCTCGCGGCGCCCGATATCGACCTCAATGTGTTTCGTCAGCAGGTCGCTCGCGTCGATCCTCGGCATGTGTCGGTCTTCGTGGCGAATAATGATCGCGCGCTGTCGCTCTCGTCGCGCATCGCCGGCGACCGTCCGCGTTTGGGCGCGATGAATCCGAATGACCCTCAAGACCGGGCGGAGCTCGATCGGCTCGGCGTCGCCGTGCATGATATTTCGTCCTTCTCCACCGACTTCGTCGGCCATGGCGCCTTCGCCGAAGCGCCCGACGTGGTTCGAACGATCGGCGCGCAATTGACCGCGCCGCGCGCGGCAGAGGCCGACACCCAGGCGGTCATCGACGCGAGCGGCGGAACAGCCGCCGCCGGACCGCCGCCGCTCAATCAAAAGGTCGAGACCCAGCCGCTGGCGCCGCTGGCGACGAGATAGGTTCTTGCGGGCCCGATAACAGTAATCCCGATCGAGAACTCTCGGCGCGTCCAGCCCCTATGGATTGGCCGAGAGTTCTGGCGCCTCACATGATCCGTTCGCATTGATGCGAAGAAACCGATCGCCAAGGTCAAAATCCTCGAATCCCTTGGCCCGAACATAAGAGACGGCGTTCCTGACTAATGCGACAGCTCTACCAAGCCAACCCGATGGACGCCGCCACTCTTTCTGCGGAATTTCAAATCTCAATCCCAAAAGCGGTTCGCGAAGCGCACAAATGTGGACCCGGCCAGGAGTTCGCTTTCATCTCCAAAGATTCGGGCGTGCTTCTCGTCCCCGTGCCTGAATCCGATCAATTGCCAGGGTTCGCAAGAGGGGCGAAGCCGAAAAACTACCGCGACCGCGAGATCGATACTGAATATCGCGGCTACCGCTGCGCCGCCTCTTTCGGCGCCGCCTTCTCCGCCTCGGCTTTCGCCAGCCTGTTATGGCGGCGCACGCTGAGCGGAATCGCGGCAAGAAACGCCACGCTCAGCACGGCGAGCAGCTCCATCGGATAGATCGCCAGCAACAGCGCCGTGACGCCCACGCCGAACAGCACGGGAATGACCAGATCGCGCGGGATGCGGCCGATCCGCTTGCCGGAAAAATGCGGAATGCGGCTCGCCATCAGAAAGGCGATTCCCAGCACATAGACGATGTAGAAGGGCGTCAGCGCCTTGGAGGCCGGCAGCTCCAAAACCGAGAAATGCAGGTAGAGCGGCAAGAGCACCGTGACCGCGCCGGCGGGCGCCGGCATGCCCACGAAGAATTCGGCCTGCCATGCGGGCTTGGTCGGGTCGTCGATCGTCACATTGAAGCGCGCCAGGCGCAGCGCGCAGGCGATGGCGAAGACCAGCACGGCGAACCAGCCGAGGCCTTTGATTTCGTGCAGCGTCCAGAGATACAGCAGCAGGCCGGGGGCGACGCCGAAATCGACGAAATCCGAAAGCGAGTCGAGCTCCGCGCCAAAGCGCGAGGTGCCTTTGAGGGCGCGCGCAAGTCGCCCGTCGAGACCGTCGAGCACCGCCGCCGCCATTACCGCGGTGACCGCCGTCTCGAACCGTCCTTCGATTCCATAGCGGATCGCGGTCAGCCCCATCGACAGCGCGAGCAGCGTGACGAGATTGGGCAAAACAATGCGCAGCGGAATATTGCGGAAACGCAGCCGACGTCGTTCCGAGGGCGTCAGCGAGCCCTCTTGCGAATCATGCCCGGAGAAAAACGGATCGGCCATGTCGATACTCAACCCGCCTTGAAGGTCAGCGCGGCGGCGCCGGCGGTCATGTCGGCGAGAATGGTCTCGCCGGCGATGGCGCGCGAGCCTACCGCCACCATTGGTCGCGCAGATGACGGCATATAGACGTCGACTCGCGAGCCGAAACGGATCAGGCCGAACCTGTCGCCGACGCCGATCTGTTCGCCTTCCTTGACGAATCCGACGATGCGGCGCGCCACGAGGCCCGCGATCTGCACCACGCCGAAACGCCCGTGCGGCGCGTCGATGACCATGCCGCTGCGCTCATTGTCCTCGCTCGCCTTGTCGAGGTCGGCGTTGAGGAACAGGCCCGGTCGATACGCGATCTTCGAGATGCGGCCAGTGACCGGGGCGCGGTTCACATGCACGTCGAACACGCTCATGAACACGGAAATGCGCTGCATCGGCTCGGCGCCGAGTCCGAGTTCGGCCGGCGGCAGAAAGAAGCCCACCGCGCTCACAACGCCATCGGCGGGCGAGACGACGAGACCCTCGCGAAGCGGCGTGATGCGCTGTGGGTCGCGGAAAAAATAGGCGCACCAGGCCGTGGCGATGAAGCCGGCCCAGCCGAGCGTCGGCGACAGCCAATCGAGCAGGAAAGCGACGACCGCGAAACCGGCGATGAAGACATAGCCTTCCGGATGGATCGGAACGAGCGATTTGCGGACGGAATCGATAATCGACATGCGGGCCTGCTTTCGTGGCGCGTCGGCGAGCGCGCCTCCTTTGCCATGTTGCGGCGCCAAAGTCACGAAGGTGGGCGTCGGATCAGGGCAGCCGGAGGATGCGGCAGGGATCGCCCTTCGCCGCCGCCGGCGCGCCGGCCTCCCGAATCAGCAGCGCCTGGGATTGCGCCAGTTCGGTGAGCAGCGATGAATCTTGCAGGGGCTGCGGCGTGGCGACGAGCGCCCCATTTTCGTCCCTCGTAAGCCTAGCGCGCATATAGTCGCGCCGTCCCTTGTTGCCGGGAAGGTCGCTTCCGGCGCGCGCCGTTTCGGTCCGATCGGCGCCAGCGCCGGGATCGCCCTGCAGGGCCCGCAGCAACGGCGCCAGGAAAATCAGCGCGCAGACGTAAGACGCGACCGGATTGCCGGGAAGGCCGAGAATGCGCGCCTCGCCCAGCGTCCCGTAGATGAGCGGCTTTCCCGGCCGCATCGCGATTTTCCAGAAATCGAGCGACATGCCCTGGCGCGCCAGCGCTGGACGCAGCAGGTCGCGGTCGCCGACCGACGCGCCGCCGAGCGTGACGAGAACGTCGGCGCGCGCCTCGCGGGCGAGCCCAATTCCGCGTTCCAGCTCGGCAAGATCGTCACGGAAAATGCCGAGATCGACGGTTTCGGCGCCGGCGTCTTCGGCGATGGCGGCGACCGCCAGATTGTTGCAGGAGATGATCTGTGATGGACCTGGCTCGGCGCCAGGCGACACGAGTTCGTCGCCGGATGCTATGATCGCCACCCGCGGGCGGCGTGCGACGGTGACCGCCGCATGGTTCATCGCCGCGGCGAGGGCGAGTTCGGCGGGACCCACGCGCGTGCCGGCGGAGAGCGCGATTACGCCTTCGCGAAAGTCGAGGCCGGCGGCGCGGATATGCGGGCCGGGCGGGGCGCACGCGGTCAACGCGTCTTCAGCGACGCGGGCGTCTTCCTGCAGCAGGATCGCATCGGCTCCGTTCGGAACGGGGGCGCCGGTGAAAATGCGCACGGCCTCGCCGGGCATCAGCGCCGCGCCATAGCCGCGACCAGCGGCGCTTTCGCCGACGATGCGCAGCGGGCCGGCGGCGAGATCGGCGGCGCGCAACGCAAATCCATCCATCGCCGAAACGGCGACCGGCGGCTGGGTGCGGCGCGCCACGAGGTCGGCGGCGAGCGTGCGCCCCCGCGCCTGCGCCAGCTTCGCCGATTCTTCGCCAAGTCGCGCAGCGCCCGCGAGGACACGCGCGAGAGCGTCCGAAACCGAAAGGAGCCTATCCACCCGAAACCTTATCCCCGGTTCGCGACGCGGCGGCAAATGAAAGCGCCGAGGCTCTCGACCGCGAGCGCGACCAGCACGATCACCGTCGCAAGCGTCGCGTCAATATCGACGCTGGGATAAGCGAAGGTGAACGCCGCGCCAAGAGCGATCGCCAGCAAAAAAACCGCGACGACCCGAGGAAGGGACAAATTCATTTCGGCGCCTCCCCGTCGCTCTTCTTGGCCTCGGCGAAATACGCGATGTCGGCTACCGCCTCGCTGACGGGCTGCACCCAGTCGGCGGCGGTCAGGACAATATTGGCGAGCTCGAGACGGAAATCGGAAAGACGCGCGCCATCGGAGAAATCGGGCCGTTTCACCTGTGCGGCGTAAGCGGCCACGAATAGCGGAAAGGCGCGGCTACGGACATTGGTCAGATCGACGAAGAGGAACGGCGGCGGCAGGGGCGAAAGTTCGCTGACCTCGGTCGCGTAGGTGAGAATGTAGGGACCGCCGGAAAGATCATTGGCGCAAAGCTGCGCGACCGCCGGCGCGGGCTTGTCGCACAAATGGAACAGCAAGTCCTGCGCCATGGCGAAATCGTAGTTGTTGTCGAGAAAGGCTTTGAGCGTCGCCGAGTCGACATCGGCGGGGAAGGGGGCCTGCCCGCGCGCGCTCGCCTTAGTCGGGAGGTAGAGGATGTTGATCCGGTCCTTCGCCGCCCTAATGTTCGACGCTGCGGGAAAGTTGCCGACAAGATCGCGCAAAAAGGCGACGGCGCGTCCGCTGGCGCGAGGCAGGATGACATAGGAATACAGGCCATAGCCTTTCGTCTCGGCGCCCGGCGCGTATAGAAAATCATAGGCGGTTCCGAGAATGGTTGGTTTCGCCGAACTCTTCTCGCCGTCACGCCCGTTGACGGGCGCCCCGGCCTTCGGCGCTTGCGGTTTCGTTCTCCGCGCGGTTGGTTTCGGCTTCGCTCTCGGCGCGATCGCTTCTAGCCTTGGTCTCGGCGCAGTCGCTTCGGGCGCCGCTGGCGCAGTCGCTTCGGGCGCTGCTGGCGCAGTCGCTTCGGGCGTCGTTGGCGCAATCGCTTCGGGCGCCGAAGGCGTCCGGCGGTACGCTCGAGCCCTGTAGCGTCCCCCGCGTCCCGGAAAAGCGCTGGAACCGCCCATGCAGCGCCGGTAGCAGACTGTGTCGTCGCCGCACTGACGACGGCATTCGCTTGCCTGATCTGCGTTCGCCGGCGCTCCAGCGAACAGGAGCAATGCGACGGTGAAAATAAACTGCCGCATCGCGGCCCTCCATCAATCACTAAATATGTTCGATGCTTAGGATGTCGAGCCGCGCCGTCCAAGTCGAATTATTCGTCGCCGTCCGGCGAAATTATTCGTCGCGGCGCCAGTCGCCGGACTTGCCGCCGCGCTTTTCGACGAGTTCGACGCCTTCGATGCGCATGGCGCGATCAACCGCCTTCAGCATGTCATAGATGGTCAGACAGGCGACCGAGACGGCGGTGAGCGCCTCCATCTCGACGCCGGTCTTGCCAGCGACCGACGCTTCGGCGATGACGCGCAGGCCCGGCAGGGCCTCGTCCGGCGTGATCTCGACAGAAATGCTCGACAAGGGCAGCGGATGACAGAGCGGAATAAGTTCGCTCGTCTTCTTCGCCGCCATAATGCCCGCAATGCGCGCGACGCCGAAGACGTCGCCTTTCTTGGCCTGGCCGTCGACGGCGAGACGCAATGTCTCGCGGGCCATCGCCACCTTGCCGCGCGCCCGGGCCACACGCGCGGTTTCGGCCTTCGCCGACACGTCGACCATGTGCGCTTCGCCAGCGGCGGAGAGGTGGGTAATCTTGGTCATCGCGAGCGTTTTGCGCTTTCGGCGAATCCGAAGCAAGGTAAGATTCGCATTGATAGGCGATCAATTGTGCGTATAATAATACGCATTGCTGGGTTTATGGCAAAGGTCGAAAACAATGCCCGCAAGATCGTCGCGCGACTGGAAAAGGACGGCTGGATAAATATCGGCGGCGGAAGCCATTTCCGTTTCGTCAACGAAAAGCGTCCCGGCGTCATGGTCATTGTGCCACGCCATCGGGAATTGACGCCCGGAACCGCGCGGTCGATCGCCAAGGCCGCCGGATGGATAGGACAACAGGAATGACGCATTTTGTTGGAGTGATCGACGGCGCCGGAAAAAATTGGGGCGTGCGCTTTCCCGATGTGGACGGATGCGTCGGCGTCGGCGCAACGCCAGAAGAGGCAATCGCCAGCGCGACGGAGGCCCTGCGCGAAGTGATGTCCCACAGGCGCCGCGGTGGGTTCAAGATCAATAAGCCACGAACGCTGACACAAATTCTTGAATCCGGCGAAGTCGCGCCGGGAGAGACGACTGTGCTCATTCCTCTGCTGCTTGACTACGGGCGCGTCGTGCGCGCCAATCTGACCTTCGACGCGGGGTTGCTTGAATCGATCGATGAGGCGGCGAAGAATCGGGGCCTCACGCGCTCCGCTTTTCTTGCAAGCGCTGCGCGGGAAAAGATCGAGGCGGGCAGGTAACGAAATTCGCCGCTAACTATAGTGGCGCGCGCTCGCACTCCACTGTCCTGAAAGGCCCGCGCCCTTACGCCCCTGCCGTTGACTTCGCTGCGCCCGAATTAAGACTGGCTTGCGCGCCTTGCAGAAGTTCGCGCGTCGCCGCCTGCACATCCTGCTTGCGCATCAGGCTTTCGCCGACGAGGAAGGCGAAGATGTGCGACTTCTCAAGGCGCAGACAGTCGTCATGCGTCGTGATGCCGCTTTCGGCGACGATGATCTTGTCGCGCGGAATCTTCTCCGAGAGCCTCTCGCTCACTTCGAGTGAGACTTTGAAGTCATGGAGATCGCGATTATTCACGCCAATCAGACGCGTCTCGAGCTTTAGCGCGCGTTCGAGCTCCTTTTCGTTATGAACTTCGACGAGCACGTCCATGCGCAGGTCATGGGCGGCGGTGTTAAGCGCGCGCGCTTCGTCGTCGTCGACCGCGGCCATGATGATGAGAATGCAGTCGGCGCCGAAAGCTCGCGCCTCATACGCCTGATAGGGGTCGAACATGAAATCCTTGCGCAGCGCCGGCAGATGCGTCGCCTTTCGCGCGGCTTCAAGGTCTTCGAGGCGGCCATGAAACGACGGCGCGTCGGTCAGCACCGAAAGACAGGCGGCGCCGGCGGCCTCATAGGCCCGCGCCAGCTTCGGCGGATCGAAGTCGGGCCGAATGATCCCTTTCGACGGACTCGCTTTCTTGATTTCGGCGATCAGCGCGATGCGGCGCTCGTTGAGCTTTTGCTCAATCGCATGGACGAAGCCGCGCGGCGGATCGTGATCGCGCGCCTTGCGCTCCAGCGTCGCCAAAGGCATGCGCACCTTCGCCTCGGAAATCTCGGTGCGCTTGTAAGCTTCAATCTTTCGTAAGATGTCGGTCATCTGCTTGCCTGCGGCGAAGTCGGGCCGCGACCGCCTCGCTCGAATACATTCCGTCTACTGCCGGCCCGCTATGAATAGCCGATAAACGGCCGCAATCCTATCCCGATCGGACGGCGGTCAGACGGCTGTATTGGAGCATCGGATCAGCGCGTCGAGCTTGTCCCGCGCCGCGCCGGAATCGAGCGCCGCCTCGGCGAGCGCGACGCCATCGCGCAGATTCGCGGCCCGCCCGGCGACGACCAGCGCCACGCCGGCGTTAAGCGCGGCGATGTCGCGATAGGCGTTCTTCTCGCCGTTGAGAACCGCGCGCAGCGCCCTGGCGTTATGGGCGGAATCGCCGCCGACGAGCTGTTGCGTCGTGGCGCGTGGCAATCCCGCGTCTTCAGGCGAGACGTCGAAGGCGCTTATGACCCCGTCTTCGAGCGCGACGACATGAGTGACGCCCGTCGTCGTCGCTTCGTCGAGTCCATCGCTTCCATGCAGCAACCAGACGCGCGTGGAGCCGAGTTCGCGCAGCGCGTGCGCCAAAGGTTCGAGCCACTCGCGGGAGAAGACGCCGATCGTCTGTCGCTCGACGCCCGCCGGGTTGCAGAGCGGACCGAGCAGATTGAAAATCGTGCGCACGCCGAGTTCGCGTCTGACCGCCGCCGCATGGCGCATGGCTGGATGATGCGCGGTCCCGGCCATGAAACAGATGCCGGCTTCTCGCAGGGAAGCGGCGGCGGCGCTGGGAGATATGCCAACCTTGACGCCGAGTTCGGCGAGCACGTCGGAAGCGCCGGACAGCGACGAAGCCGCTTTGCCGCCATGTTTCGCGACGATCGCGCCGGCCGCCGCGGCGATGATCGCGGCCAGCGTGGAAATATTATAGGTGCCGGCGCCGTCGCCGCCGGTGCCGACAATGTCGATCGCGCCGGGCGGCGCTTCGACCGGCGTCATCACGGCGCGCATGGCCTGCGCCGCTCCGATGATTTCGTCGATCGTCTCGCCGCGCAGTCTCAAGCCCATGAGAAAGGCGCCAAGCTGTCCCGGCGTGGCTTCGCCCTGGAAAATCAGAGTGAACGCGGCTTTTGCCTCGTCGCGCGCCAGCGGCGCGCCGGAGGCGAGGGCGGCGATATAGGATTTGAAGTCGGTCATGTGACGAATAGTCAGTAGCGAGTAGTCAGAGATGAGCTTCATGCTACTCACTACTTACTATTGGCTACTCGCTCCGTCACGCCGCCTTCTCGCGGCGTCGCGGCCCTTCGTTCCATTCCCGCGCAAGGTCGAGGAAATTCTGCAAAATCTTATGGCCGTGCTGAGAGGTGATGCTTTCGGGATGAAACTGCACGCCATGCGTCGGCAGCGTCTTATGCGACAGCGCCATGATCAGCCCGTCCGGCGTCTCCGCCGTGATCCGCAGGCAGTTGGGCAGGGTGTCGCGACTAACGATCAGCGAATGGTAGCGCGTCGCTTGGAAGGGCTCGCCGATGCCTCGAAACACAGCGTCGCCGTGATGGAGGATCGTCGCCATCTTGCCATGGATCGGCAAGGGCGCGCGAATGACGTCGCCGCCAAACGCCTCGCCGATCGACTGATGGCCGAGGCAAACCCCGAAAATCGGCACGGTCTCGGCGGCGGCCGAGATCAACTCCATGCAGATGCCGGCCTCATGCGGCGTGCAGGGGCCCGGCGACAGAACGATCGCGTCGGGCCCGCCGGCGAGCACTTCGGCGACGGACACGGCGTCGTTGCGGTGGACGGCGACGTTCGCGCCCAACTGGCCGAAATAATGGACCAGGTTGAAGGTGAAGCTGTCGTAATTGTCGATCAGGGTGACGTTCGACATTGGGCTGCGGTCCGGCGCTCCCGGCTGGGGCCTTTTTTGGCGCGGTTCTCGTTTTGGCGCCGTTCTAAAGAGTGCAATAGGCCGCCGGCGGGGCTTAGGCAACCGTCGGAGGGCTGTCGTCGCGCGGCGAGAAGCGCCAGTCCGGCCGCGCCTCCTTGATCATCATGATCTCGGCCAGCGACTGGCGGGTCAGAAGGCCCAGCAGTCGGCCGTCCGCGTCGGTGACGCCGACCGCTTCGCCCCCGGTGAGCTTGGCCATTGCGGCGTCGATGCTGTCGCCCACGCCGATCGTCAGCGGCTCTCGGCGCATGAAGGGCGCGATCGGCGCGCCGGGATCGGAACCCCGCAAGGCTTCGACTATGTTCGACCGGGACAGGAAGCCGCTGAGACGGCGCGAAGCGTCGACGACCGGGAATTCGTCCTGCGACGTGGCCAGAAGAATGTCGATCGCCTCCCGCACGGTCGAGCTGCGGTCGATCATTGCGATGCGGGTCTCCATTGCGTCGGCGGCCTTCAGACCGCGCGCCGCTTCCGACAATGACGTCATCTGCGCTTCGCCGGCGGCGGCGATATAGACGAAAATCGCGATGAACAGCAGCAGCGGATTTCCGAACAGTCCGATGAAACCCAGGAGAAAGGCGAAGCCCTGACCAATCTGGGCGGCGATGCGCGTCGCGCGTTCCTTGCCCAACCAATTTGACAGAGCGGCGCGGAGCACGCGGCCGCCGTCCATCGGGAAGGCGGGGATCAAGTTAAAAGCCGCCAGGAAAATATTCACCGCCGCCAGCCGTTTCAGAAGATTGGCGGACGGATCGCCGATATTGATCACGTCGGAAATGTCGACGGCGCCTAGAAACAGGATGAGTGCGACGGCGATCACGAGATTGACGGCCGGACCGGCGAGCGCAATCAGCAGTTCCTGTCCCGGCTTGTCCGGCATCCGTTCCATGTCGGCGACGCCGCCGATCGGCAACAGCGTGATCTGGGTTGAGACGATTCCATAGCGGCGCGCGGTCAATATGTGGCCGAACTCATGCAGCACCACGCAAAAGAAAATCGCGATGATGAATATGACGCTGTCGCGCGCCGCGACGGCGCCGCCGCGCTGAAAGGCCGCAAAGCCGATCCAGCCGAGCAGCAGCAGGAATGTGACGTGAATGCGCACGGCGGTTCCCTTGAAGGAGCCGATCGTGACCGACCATTGCATGCGGGCGTCCTGAGTCGTGGTTAACAGCCGGTAAGATAGGACCGAGGGGCGGTCGTCGCTAGGGTGGCGCGATACGAAAAGCGCCGGCGAAGCAGCCTCTGAGGCGCTTGCCGGCGAGAGACGAGAAATCGCGCGAGACTGCGTTACAGCCGATAACGGACCTGATCGGTCCAGAAACGCTCCAGCCGCGTCAGCGACGTATTGAGTCTGCGGAACTCGTCGCAGGATACGCCGCCGATCTGTTCGACGGTCATCGCGTGCTTTTCATATAGCTGGGCGACGATGTCGTGAATCTGCTTGCCCTTCGGGGTCAGGCTGATGCGCACCGAGCGGCGATCGAGGCGCGAGCGGGCGTAATGCATATAGCCTGTCTCGACGAGTTTCTTGACGTTGTAGGAAACATTGGAGCCAAGATAATAGCCGCGCGTGCGCAATTCGCTCGCGGTCAACTCCTTGTCGCCGATGTTATAGAGCAGCAACGCCTGCACTGAATTGACGTCACCGAGATCGCGCCGATCGAATTCGTCCTTGACCACGTCGAGCAAACGGCGATGAAGGCGTTCGACAAGCGTCAGCGCTTCGAGATAGACCGGCCGGATATCGCTGACGCGATGATCTCGAGCCAGGGGGGCGGTCTTGGTCACGGCGCTCATCGTCTTCTCCATAAGGGCGGATGCGTCAGGCATCTCTTGATCGGCGTTCGATACGTGCAAATTAGGGCGCGGCGGATGAAAAGCGGTTTAAGCAACAGCCTGAATCGCGCGTTTACCTCGACGCCGCCTGTTTGCGGTGAATGAGAGATGAACCTAAAGGTTCGATTTACGCTAACGCCGTTCTAACGGAGCTTGTCGCTCAGGAGGGTTCTGGCGGCTTTCCGTCGAATCTACGGCGACGGCGGCGTTCGCGCATGCGCTGCGCTTCGACGTCGCGTCCGGCTTCGAAGGTCAGGCCGAAATACATGGCGATCAACACCGCGTCGACGCCGATCAGCCAATAGCCGCCGATGAAGAAGCTCGGCATGCTGAGCGTGAGAAAAATCTGCGCACTGGCCACCAGCAGCCACAATACGCCGCCCCATGGCGTCGCCAGCCACAGGCCGACGCCGGCGATCAAATCGAGCACCGCGAAGAAAATGACGGCGAAGGCCGCGCTCTGCGGCATGGTTTCGAAAATCGAGCGATCAGCAGCGAGAATGATCCGCCATTGCATCAGGCCCTGCACAAGCCAAAAGAAAGCGACGATGCGCATGAAGCGCGAGAGCAGGACTCCCCATTTCGCGGCGTCGGCGCCATTTGGTTCGCCGACGCGGATCGCGCGGGAAGGATCATCGCCGTCGTCGTAGATCGTTGGGCCATCCATGAGATACGCCGCCGCCCTTTCAGCTGTCCGCGCATTCCTGCGGCATTGCTACTGGCCCCGCCGCACGCGCGTCGCGAAGCGAACCGCTTCCTCGGCGGCGCGAAACAGCGCCTTCGCCTTGTTGACGCATTCGCGGTTTTCATATTCCGGCTCGCTGTCGTAGACGACGCCGGCGCCGGCCTGCACATGCATCTTGCCGTCCTTGACGATCGCCGTGCGCAGCACGATGCAAGTGTCCATCTGTCCGCCCGCTCCGAAATAGCCGATGCAGCCGCCGTAGATTCCGCGCTTGTCGGTCTCGAGTTCGTCGATGATCTCCATCGCGCGCACTTTCGGCGCGCCGGAGACGGTGCCGGCGGGAAAACCCGCGGCGAGCGCCTCGATGCAATCATGGCGCGCGTCGAGCTCGCCTTCGACATTGGAGACGATGTGCATCACATGGCTGTAGCGCTCGATCGTGAAACTGTCGGTGACGCGCACCGTTCCGGTCTTGGCGACGCGGCCGACATCATTGCGGCCGAGATCGAGCAGCATCAGATGTTCGGCGCGTTCCTTTTCGTCGGCGAGGAGATCGGCGGCGAGACGTTCGTCCTCGGTCTTGACCTCGCTGCGCCAGCGCGTGCCGGCGATCGGGCGGATGGTCACCTTGCCGTCGGCGACCCGCACGAGGATTTCGGGGCTCGAACAAACGATCTGGAAGTCGCCGAAATCGAGAAAGCATAAAAAAGGCGCCGGATTGACGCGCCTCAATGCGCGATAAAGCGCAAAGGCGGGCAAAGCGAAAGGCGCGGTGAAGCGCTGCGACAGCACGACCTGAAAAATATCTCCGGCGCGAATATATTCTTTGGCGCGCTCGACCATTTCGAGGAAGCGTGGCTGCGGCGTATTCGAAACCGGCTCCTGGGCGAGGAGATGTGCGTCCGCCGCGCCGTCGCGATGCTCTAGCGGAGCCTCCAGCGTCGCCACCACTTTGTCGAGACGGGCAAGCGCCGCTTCATAGGCCGGCTTCGCCGCAACGCCGGTTGTGGGCCGCACAGGCGTGACAATCGATATTTCGTCGCGGACCGTGTCGAAGACGATCATCAACGTCGGGCGGACGAATAGCGCGTCAGGAACGCCGATCTTGTCTTCCTTCGCCGGCGCGAGGCGCTCCATCTGGCGCACCATGTCGTAGCCGAGATAGCCGAACACGCCCGCCGCCATCGGCGGCATGCCCACGGCCTGCGGCACCGCGGATTCGGCGATCAGTTCGCGCAAGGCGGCGAGCGGCGCCGCCGCGCTAGGCGTGAAGCCGTTCGCGCCATCGAGCGCCGCGCGATTGATTTCCGCTTTGTCGCCGACGACGCGAAAGATGAGATCGGGGTCAAGGCCGATCATCGAATAGCGGCCGCGCGCGGCGCCGCCTTCGACGGACTCGAGCAGGAACGCGGGACCGCGCCGTTCGCGCGCGAGCTTCAGATAGGCGGAGACCGGCGTTTCCAGATCGGCGACGAGGCGCGTCACGACCAGCTGCGGCCGACCGGCGTCGTAATCGGGGCCGAAGGCGTCGAAATCGGGCTCGAACAGCGCGCCGCTCACCTGTCGCGTTCCGCTCCGGTTACGGCTTCGAGCGCCCGCTGGTTGATGTCGACGCCGAGCGCCTTCTCGAGACCGCCGACATATTGCTCCAGCAGGTCATTGTCCAACGCCGGCTTCAATTGCTGAGCGATCGTCTTCGACTCAATCGAGTTTGGATCGAAGACAGGGGTCGTCGCGTCGCGCACGAAAAACACCATCCGTCCATTGTCGACAACGACGGAGCCGGCGTTGCGCGGCGCGACCTCGAAGAATTGGACGATCACATTGGTGTTGAAGTCAGGACGCGCCTCGCGCTTCACGTCATTGGCGCGCTGCGCCTGAACGCCGAGCTCCCTGGCGAGGTCTTCGATCGTCTGGCCGGCGTTCAGCTTGGCGACAACTTCGCTGGCCTTTGCGGCGAGCGCCTTTTGCGCCGCTTCGCTGCGCATCGCCTCGACGACGGCGTCCTTCACTTCGTCAAAGGTCTTCTGCCGCGCCGGCTCAATGCCATTGACCTCATACCAGACATAGCCGCCGTCGCGCGTCGCGACGGTGTCGTTGTCGACGCCGACGTCCGACGCGAATGCCGCCTTGACCAGGTCCGGACCGGCGGGAAGATTTGCGATCGGCTTGCCGCCGCGGTCATTGCCGGCGTCATCGACCGCCTCGTAAACATTGGTCTCCAGTCCCACCGCTTTTGCGGCTTCGGCCAGCGTCTTGCCGGAAGCGCGCTGATCCTCGATGGCCTCGTGAAGCTTGCGCACTTCAGGAGTCGCGCGCTGTAAGGCGATTTCCGCGCGAAGCTCCGGCTCGGCCTGCTCGAAGGTCTTGCTGTAGACCGCTGGGATAATGCTTTTGACCTGCGAAACGACGGCGCCGAAGGCCGTATGAACCGGCTCGGTCAGTCCCGGCTGCGACAGCGCGAAGACCGCCGCGCCGACTTTCGGATCGCCGAAATCTCGCAATTCGACAAGTCCGAGCTTTACGTCCTTGGGATTGAGTTTCAGCTCCGCCGCCAGCGCGTCGAAGTCGGCGCCGGCTTTAATTCTCGCGAGCCCTTCTTCAGCTTCCTTATCGGTCTTGAACACGATCTGCCTAACGTCGCGCTTTTCCGGCGTTCCATAGCGCTTCGATTTGACCTCGTCATAGAATTTGCGCGCATCCTCGGCGGAAACGCTTTCCGGCTTGCCGATCGCGGAGGGGCTGACGACGAGCGTCGTTAATTTGCGATATTCCTTGGCGCGGAACGTCTGCTCGCGCTCGTCGAAATATTTCTTCAGCTCCGCGTCGGACGGCGCGGCCGCCGCCGCGACCAGGGACGGCGGCAGAACCACATAATCGACCGTTCGCGATTCATTGCGGAAGCGGTGGATCGCCTCGATCATCAGTTTCGGCGGCTCCACTCCGGCGACGACGATGTCGGTGATCATCTTGCGCTGATAGGCGTTCTTCTGATCGGCGAGAAAGCCGCGCTCGGTAAAGCCCGCGTCATTGGCGATCTGCTTGAAGCGGGCCGCGTCGAATTTACCGTCCGGTCCCTCGAAGACTTTTTCAGACGCGAGCAGGCGCTGGGCGGTCTCGTCGCTGACCGCCAGCTGGAGCTGACGCGCCTTCTGATCCAAAGCGACCTCGGTGACCAGACGCTCCAAAATCTGCAGGTCCAGTCCCGATTGACGCGCCTCCTCATTGGTGATCGCCCGCCGCATCCGCTGCTGAATGCGGCGAAGCTCGTTCTGATAGGCGTTGCGGTAGGTCTCGACGGAGACTTCGCCGGAGCCGACGCGAGCGAGCCGTTGCGTCGTCATGCCGCGAAAGACGTCTCCGACGCCCCAGATCGCGAAACTGACCACGATGACGCCCATCACCAGCGCCATGATGGCGCGGCCGATCCAGTTCTGCGAAGCGGCGCGCAGGCCTTCTAACATGAGGGATGCTTCCTTGGGTGTTTGAGCCGGCTCCCCGGCTTTTGGCGGCGGACTATAGGGAGGGGGCGCGCGCGTGGCAATGCGCCGGAAGCTCGGCAGAAGCGTCGAAATGGGGTGTTGCTTTTATATTCCGAAAGATTGCAGTGTCACATTTGACCTGAAGCCGCGCCCGAGCCCCGGAAATCCCGAGCGCGCGGGAGGGGCGCTGGCGCCGAATACGGGCAAGCGACAATGGACGAAACCGCCGACGGCGTCGCCAAAGCTGGCTCAGGGGCTCCGCCGCCTAAAATCGAGAATGGGGCCGGGGTCGATCAACGCGCTGACGAGACGGCGCGCGCCCATGCGCCGCCATCGGATATCCGCCGGCTGCGCGCCGATCCCGAAGCGATCCGCAAGGCGTTTGAATCGGGGGATTTTCCATATAAGACGCGGCTCAGCGAAAAGGCCTATCTGCGGCGCATGGCGCTGCTGCAGGTGGAGCTTTTGAAAGCGCAGAGCTGGGTCAAGGAGACCGGCCAACGCATCGTCGCGCTGTTTGAAGGGCGCGACGCGGCCGGGAAGGGCGGCACGATCAAGCGTTTCATGGAGCATCTCAACCCGCGCGGCGCGCGGGTCGTCGCCCTGGAAAAACCGTCCGAGCGTGAGCGCAGCCAATGGTATTTCCAGCGCTATATCCAGCACCTGCCCACCGCCGGCGAAATCGTTTTCTTCGACCGCTCCTGGTACAACCGCGCCGGCGTCGAGCGGGTGATGAATTTTTGCACGCCGAATGAATATCTCGACTTCATGCGCCAATGTCCCGAACTGGAGCGCATGTTCGTCAGCTCCGGCGTGCGCCTTTACAAATATTGGTTCTCGGTCACGCGCGAGGAGCAGCAGCGGCGTTTCCGTTCGCGCATGCACGATCCTCTGAAACAGTGGAAGCTGTCGTCGATTGATCGCCTTTCGATGAACAAATGGGACGATTACACCGAAGCCAAGGAGGCGATGTTCTTCTTTACCGACACGGCCGACGCGCCGTGGATCGTCATTAAATCCGACGACAAGAAACGAGCGCGCCTCAACTGCATGCAGCACTTTCTGTCGAGCCTCGATTATCCGAACAAGGCGCATGCCCTCGTTCATGAACCAGATCCGCTCATCGTCGGGGCCAGCGCGCATGTCATCGGCCGCGACGAGCACATTTTGGGCAAGTCGCTCGCGATGGACGTCGAGAAAAAGCGCAAGCGCTGACGCCTAAGCCGCCTTAAATCTGACAGGCTTCTTCAATATCGGTGGCTTCGAAGCGGGACGAGGCGAGTTTTCCGTGATCTGCCCAATGTCCAGCTAAAGGTTACTAGGGCGCATTCGGGCGAAGACAAGCGTCATCTTCAAAAAAATTTAACCACAAAGTTAAGGCCCCGCTTGCACTGCGCTTAACCCTTGTTTAGAAATGAAACGCTGAAGCTGGAAGAGGCGCGAGTCGCAGCCCTTCCCCTTCTAGAAGGGCCCGAGACATGCGCTCGGTCGATTGAGCCCTGACAGCCATTTGGCGGCATGGCCGCCCTCAACGAGCGCCCCAAAAAGGAAGTGCTATGCTGCGATCTTTCGGTCTTGCAGGAACGATGACGGCTGTACTCTTAACGGCGCCGGCGAACGCCTTTGACGTCATGGCCCCCGACTACGGCGGACGCGTCGAGCAATATCAGGCCAGGCTGGCTCGGGCGGAGGCTCGGGGCGAACCGATCCGCATCGGGCCCACGGAATGCGATTCCTCCTGCACGCTCTATTTGGCGTCGCACAAGTCGTGCGTTTCCGAGGGTGCGGTCTTCGGCTTCCATGCGCCCTGGTTCGGCGGCCCCGAGGGAGGAGTCATCGATCCGCGCATGACCGCGGTCTTCGCCGCCCATTATAAGCCCGCCTTGCGACGGGTCTTCATGGATCACGTCTATCGCCATGGCAATCGCGCGCCAGGTCCGATGCTGCGCATCACCGGCCGTCAGCTTGCGGCCTATGGCTATCGCCTCTGCTAAACTCAAGGTAGATCGACGGGTGCGGAGAGTCGATCGGAAGATCGAAGCGCTCCGCGCTCATACCAGCCCTTGCTCCGATTGACGATCCAGACGACGCTCAGCATCACCGGAACTTCAATCAGAACCCCCACGACGGTGGCGAGCGCGGCGCCTGAATCAAAGCCGAACAGGCTGATCGCCGCCGCGACCGCGAGTTCGAAGAAATTGCTCGCGCCGATCAAGGCCGACGGGCCGGCGACGCAATGCGCCTCACCGGTCGCGCGATTGAGCAGATAGGCCAGTCCGGCGTTGAAATAGACCTGGATCAGAATCGGGGCCGCGAGCATGGCGATGATCGCCGGCTGGCGGATGATCTGTTCTCCCTGAAATCCAAAGAGCAGGACGAGCGTCGCGAGCAGCGCCACGAGCGACGCCGGGCCGACATGCGCGAGCGACTGCGCCAGATGCTTTTCGCCGCCCGTCGCGAGCAGCCGCTTGCGCATGATCTGGGCGACGATCACCGGAACGACGATATAGAGGACCACCGAGAGGAACAGCGTGGCCCAGGGCACGACGATCGACGACAGTCCAAGCAGCAAGCCGACGATCGGCGCGAAGGCGACGATCATGATCGCGTCATTGAGCGCGACCTGGCTCAGGGTGAAATGCGGCTCGCCCTTGGTCAGATTCGACCATACGAACACCATGGCGGTGCAGGGCGCCGCCGCGAGCAGGATGAGGCCGGCGATATAGGAATCGATCTGGTCCGCCGGCAGATAGGGCCGAAACAGATAGCCGATGAAGAGCCATCCGAGCAGCGCCATCGAGAATGGCTTAACCGCCCAATTGACGACCAGCGTTACGCCGATGCCGCGCCAGTGACGCCCGACTTCGGCGAGCGCGGCGAAGTCGATTTTCATCAGCATCGGGGTGATCATCAGCCAGATCAGCGCCGCGACCGGCAAATTGACCCTGGCGATTTCGATCGCGCCGATCGCGTGAAATACGCCGGGAACAAATTGGCCGAGGGCGACGCCGGCGACGATGCAGAGCGCGACCCAGAGCGAAAGATAGCGTTCGAAGATGGTCATTGCTTATTCCGCGACAGCGTTTCGTGATGTTGCGCCTTCCATCTCGCCGATGTCGCGCAGACGCTGGCTGAGCGCGAGCCTGTCGAGACGATGCAGCGGAATGGCGCAGAACTGATCGACCCGGTTGCGCAGATAGCGGAAGGCGGTGGCGAAGGCGCGCTGCTTGTCGATGTCGCTTCCTTCGACCGCCGCCGGATCTTCAATTCCCCAATGCGCCGTCATCGGCTGACCTGGCCACGCGGGGCAGATTTCGCCGGCCGCGTCGTCGCAGACGGTGAAGACGAAATCCATGCGCGGGGCGTCCGATCCAGCGAATTCATCCCAGCTCTTCGAACGATAGCCGCTCTTCGGCAGGCCCATCGTCTCCATCGTCTCCAGCGCACAAGGATTGACCTCGCCCTTGGGATGGCTGCCGGCCGAGAAGGCGTTGAACCGGCCGGCGCCGCGCGCGCGGAGCAGCGCTTCGGCCATGATCGATCGCGCGCTGTTTCCGGTACAGAGGAACAGCACGTTGTAAATCCCGTCAGTCATCGGGAAGACTCACATGTAATAGCGGCGAGGCGGTCGGAGCTCGCGCATGCCGCGCCGCCGCAGCAGTCTTCGGCGAGAAAGCGTGTCAGCGCATTGAGCCGCGAAAGATCGGCCCGATAGACGATGCTGCGGCCGTTGCGGGCGCTCGCCACGAGCCTCGCTTGCGACAGCACGTTGAGATGCGCCGAAAGCGTGTTCTGCGGCACGCAGAGCGCGCGGGCGACGTCCCCGGCCGGCAGTCCCTTGGGCCCATGCCGGACGAGCAGCCGAAAGGTCTCGAGCCGCGTGGGCTGAGACAGCGCGGCGAGACAAGCGAGAGCCGATTCCATTTCCATAATTCCAGATATATCGAAATTAATGACGGCGCAATGACGGCGGGAACGTTCACGCTCAAGCTGCTTTATTGGCGGATTGTTGCGCGGCCTTCGCTCTGTTACCCGTTTTCGAACGTCAGGAGCGCTTTTCATGACCCGCCGCCCGCTCGTCGCCGGAAACTGGAAAATGAATGGGCTGCGCGCGTCGCTTGCCGAAATTGAGGCGATGGGCGCCGCCTATGATGAAGCGCTGCGCGCCCACGCCGAACTGATCGTCTGCCCGCCGGCCACGCTGATCGCGCTCGCTCACGGCGTGGCGGCGCATGGCGGTTTGGGTCTTGGCGGCCAGGACTGCAACGCCGCGCCCGGCGGCGCCCATACCGGCGACATTTCCGCCGAAATGCTCAAGGACGCCGGCGCGTCCTATGTTATCGTCGGCCACAGCGAACGCCGTTCGGATCACGGCGAGACCAGCGCCGACGTGCAGGCCAAGGCGACGGCGGCCCTGCGCGCCGGACTCACGCCGATCATTTGCGTCGGCGAGACGCGGGCTGAGAGAGAAGCGGGCGAGGCCTTGAGCGTCGTCGGCGCGCAGATCGATGGCTCGCTGCCGGCCGATGCGCCAAGCCATATCGTCGTCGCCTATGAGCCGGTGTGGGCGATCGGCACGGGCCTGACGCCGACGTCCGCGGACGTCGCCGAAATGCACGCCTTCGCGCGCGAACGCATTGAAGCGCGGCTTGGACGCGGCAAGAGCGCGCAGGTCCGCATTCTCTACGGCGGCTCCGTGAAGCCGTCGAACGCCGGCGAATTAATGCGCGTCGCGAATGTCGACGGCGCGCTCGTTGGCGGCGCGAGTCTCACCGCTGAAGATTTTATCGGCGTCGCCGGCGTTTATCGCTAAGCGGCACTGGACAATCGCATTGGGGTCGATAGAGTCGCCGTGTTTGAGAAGCGCGGCGCTATCACAATCGATTGGACGAGGGGACATGTCATGGGCCCTAACGATTTCGGCGCCATTGGGATGGGCGCGGGCGACAACGACAATTCCGGTTCGAGATTCAGCGAGGTTCGCGACGCGGTTTTCGCCAATCCCTATCAAAAGGTCTGGGGACGGGAAGGAGAGCCGCCGCTCCCCTTCTTGATGCCGACCGTTTTCGACGTGTTGCGCGAGCTGTGGAAAGGCAAGCACTTCCTTACGCAGGCCGCCAAGCGAACAGTCGACTCGCGCCGCGATCTGAGGTGGGGACCTGACGGCAAGGGTTTCAGACGCATCGTGCATCCCTGGGGCGTCGTTCTGACCGGACTTTGGGAAATCACCGAAGACAGCGGCTACACCGGCTATTTCCAGAAGGGCAGCCGAGCGCTTATTGTCGCGCGCTATTCGAACGGCGGCGCAGTGCAGCGCGGCAAGCCGCGCGGGCAGGCCGTCGCCGGCAAGCTCTTCCCGACAACCGATCCCGACCATAAAGAGCCGTTGCCGACGGCGAATTTCTTCGCGATGGACAATATCGTCGGCACGTCGACGCGCCACATCAACGATGTCGAATTCGTCAATGCGCCGGATGTCACTTTGTCGAACGATTGGCCGGTCTCGCCGATCATCATGGCTGCGGGCGTGGTATTCACCAAGATCGATAAGAACGCCACCGAACGTCAGCTCCACGAAATCGCCGAACTCGGCAAGCCTCCAAACCTTCCGACGCGCGCCCCGCGCTTCATGCGCCTGAAGCTTGCGCCGAACCATCCGCGGATTGAAGGAGAGGGACTGGATTCACGCGATGAATTGCTGGCGATGATGTTCGACAAGGGCGATCCGACGCCCAAGCGTAAAATTGTCTTGACCATCGACGTCACGGACGATGGCGAAGTGACCGGCAGACCCGGATTCTTAAAGGGCGCGTTCCGCAATTGGCGGCGGATCGGCGCGATCACCTTCGATAACGCCGTCGCCTCCTATAATGGCGATCACGTGCTGCATTTCCACCATCCCCACTGGCGCACGGACCGCAACGATCCGGCGACGCAGTTCCGGCCGGGGCCGCAAACCAGCGAGGTGGAAAAGGCCGAAGCCCTGTAGGCTTGCCGCCCCGCGGGACGCCCGATATAAGCGCGACGCCTGACCATTCTCCAACGACGAGGCGATGCGCTCTATGGCGATCGAACGCACTTTTTCCATCATCAAGCCCGACGCGACGAAGCGCAATCTGACCGGCAAGATCAATGCGCTGATCGAAGACGCGGGACTGCGCGTCGTCGCCCAGAAGCGCATCCGCATGACGCGCGAACAGGCGGAAACCTTTTACGCCGTGCATAAGGAGCGCCCGTTTTTCGGCGAACTCGTCGACTTCATGATTTCCGAACCGGTCGTCGTTCAGGTGCTGGAAGGCGAGAACGCCATCGCCCGCTATCGCGAAGTCATGGGCGCGACCAATCCGGCCAACGCCGCGCCGGGGACGATCCGCAAGGAACATGCGCTGAGCGTCGGCGAGAATTCGGTGCATGGCTCCGACGCGCCGGAGACTGCGGCGGTGGAGATCGCCCAGTTCTTCTCGGGAAATGAGCTCGTCGGCTAAGCGGGAAGGCCATGCCCGCGCCTGCCGCGCGGGCGCCGGCTCGCCGCGACTCGCTCGGTCAAGCCGTCTGCGGAAAATACGTCCGCATGATCCTGTCGCGATAGGCGACAAGATTGGGTTTCGCGAGCGCGGCGTCGCGAATGGCGCTCTCCGCCATCGGGGCCAGCGCCGTCGCCACAAAGGCGAAGACGGTCGCGTCGGCGCCGCAGGGCTTGTCGCCAAAGAGATAAGGCTTGTCGCCGATCAGTGTCGACAGCGCTTCGACGTCGCGCGCGCCGAGCGCGTCGATTTCCGCCGCGCTGTGACGGCCCATGCCCTGCGCCCATAGCGATTTGGCGATCTTGCGTCGAATGAACCATTTCGCCAGCGGGCGCACGATCGCCGGCGCGCTGTCGAAAAAGCGCGCGGGACCGCGTTCGAAATTGGCGTCGTCCATCCAGCGCATGCGCACGACGATCCAATAGAAATGTTCCTCGCACATTTTCTCGACGCACCAGGCAACGGCCTTTTGTTCGTCTGACAAATGGGCGTCGAAGTCCGCGCCGTATTTCTGTTCGAGATGGAAACGGATGAAGGATGAGTCCGCGATAATTTCGCCGTCGTCGTTGATATAGGGCTGCTTGCCCTTCGGCGCCTTGGAAAATCCGCCGCGGTCTTCGACATAATCCAGTCCCGACATCTTCATGAGAAGCATCGCCTTCGTCACGAAAGGCGAGGCGTCGGGCAGACCGGCGACGGGACGAAAGCAATAGAGAGTGATGGTCATGAAATCCTCCTGAGCGCCGCTGTTACGTCGGGAACGATAAGGCTGGCGTCATCAGGCCCCAGGGCGCCGAGCACCCGATTGCCCTCGATGCGCGTCGCGCCCGACGCCACCAGCCGCAGCGCCATCGGATAGATGACATGTTCCTGCGCGAGGACGCGCGCGGCGAGAGTTTCCGGCGTGTCGTCATCGAGCACCGGAACGGCGGCCTGGGCGACGATCGGGCCTTCGTCCATTTCGGGCACGACGAAATGCACGGTCGCGCCGTGTATCTTCACGCCGTCGGCGAGCGCCCGCGCATGCGTGTCGAGTCCGCGATAGGCGGGGAGCAGGGCGGGATGGACGTTCAGCATCCGCCCGCGCCATTGGCCGACGAACCAGGGCGTGAACATGCGCATGAAGCCGGCGAGGCAGATGAATTCGATGCGATAGGTTTCGAGCAGGAGTTGCAGCGAACGCTCGAATTCTTCGCGCCCCGCATAAATTTTGTGATCGACCGCGGCCGTCGCGACGCCCGCGGCCTTCGCCTTGGCGAGTCCGGGCGCATCCGGCCGGTTCGAGAGCACGAGCGCGATGTCGGCCGGAAAGCTCGGGTCCTTGGCGGCCGCAATCAGCGCGTCCATGTTCGAGCCGCGCCCGGATATGAGAATAGCCGTGCGCAGCCGCGTCACAACGCCAAAGTTCCGCGCGCAACGACCCGTTCCGCGCCGTCGGTCTCGACGATCTCGCCGATGCGCAGGGGTTTTTCGCCGACGGCGCGCAACGCCGCCTCGACCTCGCCGGCGTTAGGCTCAGACGCCACGACGACCATGCCGATTCCGCAGTTGAACGCGCGCAGCATTTCGCTTGCCGCGATCTCTCCTGTCGTCGCCAGCCAGCGGAAAACCGGCGGAGGTTCGAATGCCGAGAGATCGAGCGCGACGCCAAGCCCGCTCGGCAGCACGCGCGGCAGATTGTCGGGAAAGCCGCCGCCGGTGATATGCGCGAGCGCGGCGATATGCGGCGTCGCCTTCAAGGCGGCGAGAAGCGGTTTCACATAGATGCGCGTCGGCGTCAGCAGCGCCTTGGCGAGATTAAGGTCGCGCGCGAAAGGCGCCGTGGCGTTCCACGCCAGACCGGCGCGCTTCACAATGGCGCGCACGAGCGAAAAGCCGTTGGAGTGGACGCCGGAGGAGGGTAGGCCGAAGACGACGTCGCCGGCGCGCACGTCACGCGGCAGAAGGCGGTTGCGCTCGGCGGCGCCTACCGCGAATCCGGCGAGATCATAGTCGCCGCGCGCGTAGAGGCCCGGCATTTCCGCGGTCTCGCCGCCAAGCAGGGCGCAGCCCGCCTCGACGCAGCCGGCGGCGACGCCCTTCACCACCGCCGCGGCGGCGTTGGGGTCGAGCTTTCCGGTGGCGTAATAGTCGAGAAAGAAGAGCGGCTCGGCGCCTTGAACGACGAGGTCGTTGACGCACATCGCGACGAGATCGATCCCGATCGTGTCGTTGAGACCGGATTCAATCGCGATTTTCACCTTGGTGCCGACGCCGTCATTGGCCGCGACGAGCACCGGGTCGGAAAATCCCGCGGCCCTGAGATCGAACACGCCGCCAAAGCCGCCGATCTCGCCATCGGCGCCTGAGCGCCGCGTCGAACGGACGGCGGGACGGATCAAGTCGACGAGGCGGTTGCCCGCGTCGATGTCGACGCCGGCTTCGGCGTAGGTAAGGCCCGACGTTCGCTGTTGCATCTCATCCTTCGCGCAGGGGGCGCCGGCGGTTAGATGGGCGCAAGCGGCGGGCGCTGTCAAATCCGCCGGGAAGGGCTACGCTATTGTGCGTTTGCACAAATATTTTTGCGGCGAGCCATGTTGAATGCGGCTTCAAAGGAGCAACGCCATGAAGTTTCGTTTCACCATTGATGACATCGTCGCCGCGCGCGACGCGGGCGCGATCGACGCCGAGACATTCGAACGCCTGTCGCAATTTCTGGTGGCGGCGGGGCGCGCCGCCGCGGCGGAAACAGCGTCCCAGTCGCCGCGCTATGACGTCGTCAATGTCCTTTGGTACGCCGGCGCGCTGATCGTGCTCAGCGCCATGGGCCTCTTCTCGACGACGGCCTTCGGCCTCTGGGGCGACAAGGCGCTGCTCGTCACGGCGATCTTCTACGCCGTCCTTTTCGCCCTCGCCGGCGCCTATCTGTGGAAGAAGCGCGATCTACGCACGCCGGGCGGTCTGCTTGTCGCCTGCGCGGTCGGCATGGCGCCGCTCGCGATTTTCGCGCTGCAATCCATGTTCGGCGCCAGCCCGGCTGGCGAGGCGCGTCCCTATGGCGACTTTTACGTTTGGATCAAATCGAGCTGGCTGCCGATGGAGCTGGGGACGATCGGCGCCGCCTCAATCGCACTGCTCGCCTTTCCGTTCCCGTTTCTCGTCATGATCATCGCCTTCTCGCTGTGGTTCATGTCGATGGACCTGACGCCCTGGCTGATGGGCGTGCAGGAGTTTTCGTGGGATCAGCGGGCGAGCGTGAGCATGTATTTCGGCCTCGCCGTGCTCGCCGTCGCCTGGCTGGTCGATCTTAGGCGCTGGCGCGGCGGCGACTTCGCGTTCTGGCTGCATCTTTTTGGTCTGATGGCCTTTTGGGGCGGGCTCACGTCGCAGCACAGCGGCGATGAAATGGGCAAGGCGCTCTATTGCGGCATCAATGTCGCGCTGATTTTCCTTTCGGTGTTCCTGATGCGCCGGGCGTATGCGGTGTTCGGCGCGGTCGGCGTCACCATCTATCTCGGCTATCTCGCCAGCAGCGTATTTCAGGATTCGATCCTTTTCCCCTTCGCGCTTTCAGGGATTGGCGTTCTGCTCATTGTCTTCGGGCTCATGTTCCATCGCTATGGCGCGGCCGTAAGCGCGGAGATCAGCGAACTGCTGCCGGCGCATTTGCGCGGATTGCGCCCGGCCCATGCCCGCGAACGAGAGTGAAGCTGGGCTGTAAGCCCAGTCGTTGCGGACCAATGGCTCCGAGGGATTGATTGCGCTTTAGGCGGATGCGGATTATATAGGCGGCATCCCAACATGGACGGTCGTTCTGTGGGTCGCTAGCGCCGGGGGGCGCGGCGCCGGACGCCGCCGCTGTGTTTCGATCGAGGAGTTTCCAAGATGACCAACGCCCCGCTGATGCCGAAGGCCACGGCCGTCTGGCTCGTCGAAAACACGTCGCTGTCGTTCGATCAGATCGCCGATTTCTGCAAATTGCATCCGCTCGAGGTGAAGGGCATCGCCGACGGCGAGGTCGCCGCCGGCATCCGCGGCCATGATCCGATCACCTCGGGGCAGCTCACGCGCGAGGAAATCGAGAAGGGCGAGAAAAACCCCCACCATCGTCTTCATCTCTCGGTATCGAAAGTGGTCGTGCCGGAGGTCAAGAAGGCGCGCGGTCCGCGCTATACGCCGCTGTCGCGACGTCAGGATCGTCCGAACGCCATTTTGTGGCTCGTGCGCAACCACCCCGAGCTGAAGGACGCGCAGATCATGCGTCTCGTCGGCACCACAAAGACCACGCTGAAGGCGATCCGCGAGCGCACCCACTGGAATTCCGCGGCGCTGACGCCGATGGACCCGGTGACGCTCGGACTTTGCTCGCAGATCGAGCTCGACTTCGAGGTCAACCGCGCGGCGAAGGACAAGCCGCCGGTCGAGGATCATGGTCAGATGCTGGTGCCCGCGAGCGTCACCACCAGTCCGCGCGCCGAACCGGCGACCACCGAGGATGTCTTTGGCAAGGCGACTCCGCCGGCGCCGTCCGAAGAAGAAGACAATTTCGACGCCGATCGCGTGTTCGGTCGGCTAAAGGACGTCGATTTCGGCGAATAGCGCCGCGCGGACGCGTGGGCCGATTGATCAACCTCATTCTCGCGCGTATCTTTCTGCGATGACGTCTTCCGCGCTCACTCTCGACCGGCTCGCCTATGTCGATCGCCTCAGAAATGGGGGAATTGAAGAGGGGCGGGCGCGCATCCACGCCGAGGCGCTGGACGCAGCCTTGAGGAATCCCGTCGCCACCAGAAATGATCTGGACGACCTAGGTCGCGACTTACGCCGAGGAATCCTTGAGGTGAAGACAAGGCTCGAAGCCAAGATCGAAACTTCGGCCGCGAATTTGCGAGTCGAAATTCTTCGCTGGCTCAGCGTGACGCAAATCGCCCGCGCGGGCTTCGTCTTCGCGGCGATAAAATTCGTTCGCTAACCGGCGCGCCGCGCCCTATCGGATCATGGACTCGCCGGATGCCCGATTCGCCTTATGATCGCGACCTCGAACGAAATCCCGCCAATTTCCAGCCGCTGACGCCGATCACCTTCCTGCAGCGGGCGGCGGAGGTCTTTCCCGAGCGCATCGCCATCGTTCATGGTCCGCTACGACGCAATTATCGCGATTTTTACGCGCGCAGCCGCCGTCTGGCGAGCGCGCTCGAAAAAGCTGGACTTGGGCGCGGCGACACCATTTCCGTCATGCTCGCCAACACGCCGGCGATGCTCGAATGCCATTACGGCGCGCCGATGATGGGCGGCGTGCTGAATACGTTGAATACGCGGCTCGACGCCGCGATCCTCGCTTTCACGCTCGACCATGCCGAGACCAGGGCGCTGATCGTCGATCGGGAATTCTCGGGCGTCATTCGGGAAGCGCTTGCGCTTGCCAAGACGAAGCCGCTGATGATCGACTACGAAGACCCGGAATATGACGGGCCCGGCGAGCGGCTCTCGTCCCTCGACTATGAGGAATTCCTGCTCTCGGGCGACACGGATTATCAATGGGCGCCGCCCGGCGACGAATGGGACGCGATTTCGCTCAATTACACATCCGGCACGACGGGCGATCCGAAAGGCGTCGTCTATCATCACCGCGGCGCCTATCTGACCGCGCTCGGCAATGTGCTCACCGGCGACATGGGCCGCCACCCGGTCTATCTGTGGACGCTGCCGATGTTCCACTGCAATGGCTGGTGCTTCCCCTGGTCGATTTCGGTCAACGCCGGTATGCATGTCTGCCTGCGGCAGGTGCGCGCGAGCCACATCTATGAGCTGATGTCCGAACATGGGGTGACGCATCTCTGCGGCGCGCCGATCATAATGTCGACGCTGCTCAACGCCAGCGAGTCGGAAAAAAGGCCGTTGAAGCGAACCGCGCGCTTCTTCACCGCCGCCGCGCCGCCCCCGCAGGCGGTGCTCGCCGGCATGAAGGCGGCCGGCTTCGAAGTCACGCATCTTTACGGATTGACCGAAACTTACGGCCCCGCCGCCGTCAACGAATGGCAGGACGAATGGGATTCGCTCGACGGCGCCGCGCAGGCGCAGATGAAGGCGCGTCAGGGCGTCCGCTATCTGGTTCTCGAGGACCTCGACGTGATCGACCCCGATACGATGCTGCCGGCGCCGCGCGACGGCGAAACGATGGGCGAAGTCATGTTTCGCGGCAATGTTGTCATGAAAGGCTATCTGAAGAACAAGGGCGCCTCGGACAAAGCCTTCCACGGCGGCTGGTTTCATTCAGGCGATTTGGGCGTGCGTCATCCCGACGGCTATATCCAGCTGAAGGATCGCTCGAAGGACATCATCATCTCGGGCGGCGAGAATATCTCGTCGATCGAGGTCGAGGACGCGCTGTTTCGCCATCCCAAGGTGCGCGCCGCGGCGGTCGTCGCCGCCCCCGACGACAAATGGGGCGAGACGCCCTGCGCCTTCGTCGAGCTGAAGGACGGCGAAGCGGCGACGGCGGAGGAGCTGATCGACTGGGCGCGTCAGCATTTGGCGCACTTCAAATGCCCGCGCCATGTCGTCTTTTGTGAACTGCCGAAGACCTCTACGGGGAAAATACGCAAATATGTTCTGCGCGAGCGGGCCCGAGAAATCTGGCCGGCGAGCGCGACCACGGCGTCCCTGTGACAGCCCTGAGAGATTGGGCCAGCGGCTCCAGGAGGGGCGACAAGGACAGAGAAGCCGGCAGTCCTTGAGACTGCCGGCTTCGCGTCAGGGGCGGAAGGCCGAAACTTTCCGCGCCCCGCGATTTCGCCTAAATTAAAAGAACAGGCCGAGGCAGCCGCCCGCGAGACCGCCGACGACAGCAGCCGCGATCGTGTTCGCCAAGCCGCCAAGCGCGACAGAGGCGAGACCGCCGAGAATGACCGCGCCGATGCCGGCGAAAACATAGGTGTTCGTGGTGATTTCGAGTTCTCTAGCCATTGTTCTTATCTCCTCTTATTTTCGTTCCCTGAGTCGCGCCTTGTTCGCCCGGCGTGTTCTCGTCCCGATGGGGCGCGTCATTTCGACGCAGGCAAAGGTTAGCATAAGATGGCGCTGAGTCAATCATCGATCGCACAGGACATTGCATGTCTAATTATATGATAGATAAATGGAATCAATGATCGAACGCTCTTTCTCATCTCACTGGCGAAACGCACCTGTCGTTTTTCCCGCGCTTTCGTGACCCCCTTTGGATCACGAACCGCGCACCCAAATTCGTTTTCGTCGAAGACGGACGCTATACCCGCTGCCGATGACCAAAAAGAACGCTGACGTTAACTCCGCCGACCCTGTGGCTCGCAAGGCCGATCGCGGTTTTAAGGCTACTCTCGCGCCGCTTCGGCCCCTGCTGCCATATGCGCTGCGCTACAAGCGAACGATCATTCTCGCCTTTGTCGCGCTACTCGTAGCCGCGGGCGCGACTCTCACCCTGCCGCTCGCCGTGCGCGGCATGATCGATCACGGCTTTTCCGCCGATAGCGCTGGCGCGGTGAACGCCTATTTCGGGGCGATGATCACGGTCGCCGCGACGCTCGCAATGGCTTCGGCCACCCGCTACTATTTCGTCATGACGCTCGGCGAGCGCGTCGTCGCCGATCTGCGCGCCGATCTCTTCAAACATCTCACGACTCTCGACGCCGCCTTCTACGACACGGCGAAGACCGGCGAGCTTCTGTCGAGGCTCACGGCGGACACGACGCAGCTGAAATCCGCCTTCGGCTCCTCGGCGTCGGTCGCGTTACGCAATCTGTTCATGTTCTTCGGCGCCATCGTGATGATGGTTGCGACGAGCCCCAAGCTGGCCGGTCTGGCGCTCGCGGCGATTCCGATCATCGTTCTGCCGCTGATCGGCTCCGGCCGCGCGGTGCGCCGGCGCTCGCGTCATGCGCAGGACACGCTGGCGCAGGCCTCGGCCTATGCCGGCGAAAACCTCTCGGCCGTGCGGGCGATGCAGGCCAATGGCGCGCAGGCCTATACGACGGGGCGGTTCACGCGCGCGGTCGAGACCGCCTATGACGCCGCCCAGGCCGCGACGCTGCTTCGCGCCTTCGTGACCGCCGGCGCCATTCTCATCGTGTTCACCAGCGTCGTCGGCGTGTTGTGGCTCGGCGCGCAGGATGTGCTCGCGGGACGGATGACCTCGGGCGTACTGTCGCAATTCGTGCTTTACGCGGTGCTCGGCGCCAGTTCTTTGGGCGAGCTCTCGCAGACCTGGAGCGAGCTCTCCGCCGCCGCCGGGGCGGCCGGGCGCATCGCCGATATTCTCGCCATCGAGCCGCGGATCGTCGCGCCGCCGCGTCCGGTTCCTCCGCCGGCGCGCTGGAAAGGCGCCATCGTCCTCGACCATGTGAGCTTCGCCTATCCGACCGCGCCCGACCGGCCCGCCTTGCACAATCTCTCGCTCGTCGTCGAGCCCGGCGAGCGGATCGCGCTTGTCGGTCCGTCGGGGGCGGGCAAGTCGACGACCTTTGCGCTGCTCCTTCGTTTCTATGATGTCGATTCCGGCGCGATTACCCTCGACGGCGTGGACGTGCGCGACCTCGATCCGGCGGCGTTGCGCAAAGCTATCGCGCTTGCGCCGCAGGATCCGGTGATTTTCGGTCTTACCGTGGCCGAAAATATCGCCTATGGCCGCGAAGAGGCGTCGAGCGAAAAAATCGTCGCCGCGGCCAAACGCGCCCAGGCGCATGACTTCATCATGGCGCTGCCGCTGGGCTACGACACGCTGCTCGGCGAGCGCGGCGTCACGCTCTCCGGCGGCCAGCGCCAGCGACTCGCCATCGCGCGCGCGATATTGGCCGACGCGCCGGTGCTGCTGCTCGACGAGGCGACCTCGGCGCTCGACGCCGAGAACGAGGCGCTGGTGCAGGCGGCGCTGCATGACGTGATGCAGGGGCGCACGAGTCTCGTGATCGCCCATCGTCTCGCCACTGTGCTCGAAGCCGATCGCATCATCGTCATCGATGACGGTCGCCTGGTGGAGCAGGGGAATCATGCGAGCCTGATCGCCGCTGGCGGTCTCTATGCGCGGCTGGCGAAACTGCAGTTCGACACCGACCGCGCCGGCGCCGCCGCCTGAAGACGGCGATCTTTGGCCGGGCTGGGAGGCGCCGTCTCGCGGCCTGTGTCAGCCCATGTCAAGTTGAACAACCGCGATGACGTTCAGCGCAGATCGCGCGCCGCCGAAGCGACGCTCTGGCGAAGCTGTGGCGGTGGCTCCAAATCTTCGAAGTCTCTCAGCACTCTGGTGCGCAACAGCGACCCGAGATATTTCACATATTCCTTGCCGATGAAGCGCGCGACGCGAGGATTGCTGACCCAATCCGCGACATCGATATGCTCGCTGACGACCGGAAATGGGTAAAGTTCGACGTCCGGCAGGGCGGCCGAGATTTCGACCAGGGCGCGCGGCATGTGGTAATTCGAGGTGACGACGATGAGCGTGCGGGTGATGTTGTGCTGGCGCGCCCAGTCGCGGGTTTCCTTGGCGTTTCCGGCGGTGTCGAGCGCCTGGTAGCCGAGGTCGACGCAGCACTCGAAAAGCTGGCGCGACACCGGCAATATTTTCGCGATGACGGCGCTGCGGGTCGCTCGATTGACGCCGGTGATGAGCATGCGGCGCGCCTGTCCGCTCGCCAGGAGGGTCGCGGCGTCAAGCACCCGATCCGAGCCGCCGGTCAGCGCGACGATCCCTTCCGCCGGCGCCGGAACCGCGAATTCCTCGCGCGGCAGCGACAGCGCGAAGCCGGCAAAGCCAAGAAGAAACGCCGCGCCGATCAGCGCGCCGCCAGCGAAGATCGCGCCAGCGATCTTGCGGATGGCGCTCAACCATTTGTTTTCGCGCAGGCTTTGGGGAATCGTCACTTTTGCAGTCCTTCGCCCATGCCCTTAAACGCACGAAACGCGATTCTGTCGCGACTATAGTCGGATTTTGGCGCCGATGTTATTGGCGCCGGCCTAGGTGGTGTGGACATTTATCTGAGCCACAGGATGATGGCCGCGAGGGTCACGACGGCGAGATAATTTCTGGCGGTTTTTTCGTAACGCGTCGCGACGCGTCTGAACTGCTTGAGCTTGGAGAAGCAGCATTCGATCAGATGGCGTTCGGCGTATGCCGCGTTATCGAAGGGATGTTTGTTGCGTCGCGTCACATTATTGGGGATGACGGCCTTAGCGCCTTTTTCGGCGATGGTCTCGCGCAGGGCGTCAGCGTCATAAGCCGCGTCGGCCTTGACGACCTTTGCGGGGAGCCCCTCCAAGAGCGGCGCGGCTTGCGGCGCGTCGCCCGCCTGGCCCGCGGTGAGGCGGAAGCGAACCGGACAGCCCAAACCGCGCACGGCGAGATGGATTTTGGTGCTCAGGCCGCCGCGCGAACGGCCGATGGCCTGATTTTGAGCCCCCCTTTTGCGCCACTGGCGTGTTGATGCGCGCGCACGATCGTGGAAGTCCACGATCAGATACTCAAAATCCGGGTGGTCGACCAAAGCCTCGAAGATGCGCAGCCAGACGCCCTTGGCGCTCCAGCGGGAAAAACGTCGGAACACGCTGTTCCATTCGCCAAACACGTCAGGCAGATCGCGCCACGGCGAGCCTGTACGCACAATCCACAAAACCGCCTCGACAAGCAGCCGATTGTCGCGGCCCGTCGACCCGCGTTGATCCGGTCGGCCAATGATCAACTTGCAAATCCGTTCTCATTGGCCATCGCTCAGAACCAGTCGATCCATGACGCCCAAGGCTTCCTCCCAAAAAGAAGCCCTGAATCATTTTTCAACCGATTCGAGAATCCCAAGAGTCCACACCACCTAGCGCGCGCTGCGAAAAAATGGAAACCGGTTTTTCGCACAAAGCGCGCTCTAAACTTTTGGAATCGATCACGTTATCTGCGTTTACGCGACTCCGCCTAAACGCAGCGTGATCTAGCCGAGGCGCCACAAATGGCGCAACACAATGTAGCGCGACAGATAGCCGGTCAGAGTCGCGACCGCGCCCACCAGCAGCAGGATCACCAGGAAACCGCTGGGGCCAACCGAGAAATCGCCGAACATCGCCTCGATCTGCTCGCCGCCGCCGGTGGCGCGCCATCGCCGCGCCAGAAATTGCGCCAGGACGAAAAAGGCGACCGCGCCGCCGCCGCCGATCAGCGCGCCGCGAAAGCCAAGCGCCATGAAGCGGCGCTGAAATTCCTGGGCGATGAAGGCGTCAGCGGCGCCGACGATATGCAGCACTTCGACGATCTCGCGATTGGTCGCGACCGCCGCCCGAGTCGCCGACGCCACGGCGACCGCCATGGCCGCGAGAATGAGAATGAAAACCAGGGCGGCTGTCGCCACGGCGGCGCGGGCCATGTCTCCAAGCCGCTCGATAAATACATGGTGATCGTCGAGCACGGCGTTGGGGACGACGCGTTCAAGCTCCATGCGCAGCCTGTCGAAATCCGGCCGATTTTCGGTCTCGAGTTTCAGGACGATCATCCGCGGCGTCGGAAGTTCCGAAAGATCCAGTCCCTCGCCGAGCCAGGGAGTCAGCAGCGCTTCCGATTCGGACTGCGCGTAGACGAGCGCGTCGCGGACTCCGGGCGTCTTCCGCATCGCCTCGGCCGCCGTCGCGACGTCGAGCTCAATATCGCGGCCGGGCGTGGGACGCACCTGCACGGTCGCCTCGCGCGCGATGTCGCTGCGCCATTCCACGCTGGCGTCGGCGACCAGAATGGCGACATTGGCGGCGAGCGCCGCGAGAAACGTCATGATCGCAATGACGATGACGAGCGAACGGCCGGGCACGGAATCTGCCGGCACCAGCGCGCTCTGCGCTGGAAATTCCTCGGCGTCGACGTCGATGTCTGGCGTATCGGGGCGGTTCGGGGACCAAAATTGCATCACGGCCATCGTCCGCTTATTCGAAAATGTGTAGCCGGCCGTCGGCGAGCACGAGACGTCGCGCTTCCTCATACTGATCCATCAAGGTCATGTCATGGGTTGCGATGATGACCGCTGTTCCGGCCTTGTGAAGCTCGACGAACAGGCGGAGGATCCGCCGCGCCAGCGTCGGGTCGACATTGCCGGTCGGTTCGTCCGCCAGCAGCAGTTTGGGCTGGGAAATCAGCGCGCGGGCGATGGCGGCGCGCTGCTTTTCGCCGCCCGAAAGGATCGTCGGCAGCGCATGCGCGCGTTCTCCGAGCCCGACCCAGCGCAGGAGTTCGGTCACTTCCGCCCGATAGGTCGATTCTTCGCGGCCGAGCACGCGCAGGGGCAGGGCGACGTTTTCATAGAGCGTCAGATGGTCCAGCAGACGGAAATCCTGAAAGACGACGCCAATCCCGCGTCGCGTCTCGGCGACCTCCTCATTGCTGAGCGCCGCCGTGTCCTTGCCGAAAATATTGATCAGTCCGCGGGTCGGCCGCAGGGCCATGATGATCAGGCGCATCAAGGTGGTCTTGCCCGCGCCCGATGGGCCGGTAAGGAACTGAAAAGAACGCGGCGCGATCTGAAAATTGATGTCGCGGAGGGTTTCGGCGCCGACGCCATAGCGCAAGCCGACGTTCTCGAAGCTCAGCACAAAGCCCTCTCTCCCTAGGATTACAATGATGCTCGAGCTGCCTGGGCTCCGAGGAACAATAGCAGTTCCTCCCCGCCAAGCCACATTCGCTTTGCCGAAGGGTTGCGCCGTTAGCTCTATGTTCGGTTAACGACGGGCGTGAAACATAGGGTTGCGCTTGGACGGGATCATTCTTCAGGAATTATGCCGCTTGGCGTCCCGTCAGGCATCCGCCAACGGCAACACGAAGCTGAAGACCATGCCGCCGCCCGGGTTGGGCTCCGCCCAGATCCTCCCATTATGCGCTTCGATGATCGAGCGCGATATGGAGAGCCCGACGCCGAGCCCATGCGGTTTCGTCGTCGTGAACTGCTCGAAGAGCCTGACTTCGATCTCCTCCGGCAGGCCTGGACCGGTATCGGCGACATCGGCCCGAATGAGATTGCCTTCAATGAGGCGAGTCGACACTCTCATTTCGCGTCGTTCGCAGTTCTGCATCGCTTCGACGGCATTGCGCTTTAGATTGACGACGACCTGCTGAATCTGAACCTTATTGATCACGACCATATCCGGCGAGGCGGCGAGGTCGACCGTCGTATTCACGCTATGCTGCCTCGCGAGCGCATCGGTGAACTCACAGGCGGTTCGGATGACGGCGTTGAGATTTTGCGGGGTTTTCGCCGTCTCGCCGCGCGCGATGAACTGGCGAAGATTGTCCATGATCTGGGAAGCGCGAAAAATCTGGGCATCGGCGCTGTCGAGAAATTCGGCGAACTTTTCGAGGGAAGGGTTTTTCTCAGTGAGCAGGCGGCGGGCGAAATTGAGATAGACGCCGATCGCGGTCAAAGGCTGCTTGAGTTCATGCGCCAGACCAGCCGCCATGTTTTCAATCAGATCTAGCCGGTTCGCCTGAAGCTCGCGAACGCCCCCCTCGAAGCGGCGGCGCCGACTGAGATCGCCGATCAAACCGATATAAAGACGCTCCCTGTCGCAGGCGACCTCACTGACGCGAAGCTCCATCGGAAAGATCGATCCATCCTTGCGCAAGCCGTCGATGCGCCGTCGAAGGCTTGGCGCTCCGGGACGCAGGTCATCACGATAACTGCGGTCAGACTCCGGCGTCAGCATCCCGAAGTCTCGGCCAATGATCTCATCCGGCGCATAGCCGAATAACGCCGTGGCCTCGGCGTTTAACGCGCGCACCTTACCGCCTTCGTCCAGCGCGACGATTCCATCAAAGGCGACGGCCATCATCGCGATGAGATCGGAGCGTCCTTGGACGTTCGCCAGACTCGACGCAAGAGAGGACTCGGTACCGCTGAGGGAATGCATACGCGCCCCCGAGGGCGCGCAGCCAACGCTAGCCCCCAACTTGCGGTAGCTAGGCCCTTTGCAAAAAAGGTCAAGCCCTGACGCCGGCGGGCGCATTTGCAACCCTCGACAAATAGCCTAAGCAAGCGCCATGTCGCTTCCACAAGCTCCAGCGCCGCTGCTCTGTTACAACGCCCGGCTGATCGATCCCGCCTCGGGACGGGACTCACGGGGCGGCCTCATGGCCCACAACGGCGTCATCGTCGAACTCGGCGAATCGGTGAGGCCGGCCGATGCGCCGGAAGGCGCGCGCGTCATCGACTGCGCCGGCGAGGTCGTCGCGCCCGGCCTCATCGATATGCAAGCCTTCGTCGGCGAGCCGGGCGCAGAACACCGCGAAACCATCGCCAGCGCGACGCTCGCCGCTGCGGCGGGCGGAGTGACGACGCTGGTCTCGACAGCGGCGACGCAGCCGCCGGTCGACGACCCCGCCGTTGTCGATTTCGTCCTGCGCCGAGCGCGCGACACCGGGCGGGTGCGCGTTGCGCCGATGGCGGCGCTCACCAGAGGCCGCGAGGGCAGGGAGATCGCCGAAATCGGCCTGCTCCAGCAAGCCGGCGCCGTCGCGTTCTGCGATGGCGCGCGCACGGTCAGAAATGCGCTGGTGATGCGCCGGGCGCTCACCTACGCCCGCGATTTCGATGCGCTCGTCGTCCATTTCGCGCAAGACCCGGATCTAGGCGTCGGCGTCATGAACGAGGGCGACTTCGCGCACCGGCTTGGCCTGTCTGGCGCGCCGCGCGAAGCCGAGGCGATCATGCTCGACCGCGACCTGCGGCTCGTCGCCCTGACCGGCGCGCGCTACCATTCGGCGATCGTGACGACGGCATTGTCGCTCGACGCCTTGCGGCGCGCCAAGGCCGAGGGCCTGGCCGTGACCTGCGGAACCTCGATCAACCATCTGACGCTGAACGAGAACGACATTGGCGACTATCGTACCTTTCTCAAGCTTAGGCCGCCGCTGCGCCAGGAGGACGAGCGCAGGGCGCTCGTCGCGGCGCTCGGCGAAGGCCTGATCGACGTGATCGTCTCCGACCATGATCCGCAGGACGTGGAGACGAAGCGCCTGCCCTTCGCGGAGGCCGAATATGGCGCGATCGGCGTCGAGACGATGCTCGCCGCCGGCCTGCGCCTCGTGCATTCGGGCGATGTGACGCTGATCCGTCTGCTCGGCGCGATGACCTCCCGCCCGGCGGAAATTTTGGGCGTGCCGCAGGGCAGGCTGCAAAAGGGCGCGCCCGCCGACATTGTGCGCTTCGACGCGGACGCGCCCTTCGTCGTCGATCCGGCGGAGCTCCATTCGCGCTGCAAGAACACGCCCTTCGACGGCGCGCTGCTGCAGGGCGTGGTCAGATTGACCGTCGTCGGGGGCGAAATCGTTTACGAAGATTAAGGCCGGCGATGCCGCGGCGTCTTAAGTGAAACTGCGCCGCGGCTTTTTCTAACGCGCGTCCTCAGCCCAGCGTGATCGCAAATCTATGGCGCGCCTTCAGCGCCTCCATGCTAAGCCAGACGGTGGCTCCAACCACAATGAAATTAGCAACTAACAAGTTAAAGTTCGCCATTAAGATGAAGATGTCGAGCGCGCGCACGATCTTGTCCGGATCGGTGATCGCGATGCCCGGCGGCTGGGACACGGTCTTGACGACAAGCAGGGCGATGCTCAGACCGACGCCGATGAATGACACGATGGCGCCAAATACGTTAATCAGCGAACCGACTCCGAGAAACCACAAGGCGGTGGGCCGATCGCCAGCAAGCACGCTGACCGGATCGCTGATCAGCCGGCCGGACGCGACGGTCGAGAAGAAGTCGATAAAGAGCGACGCAAACAGCAGCGCGAGCCCGAAATAGCCCCAGTGGATCGGATCGCTGACCCAGATGGTCGAGCTGATCGACTGGCCGACGGCGCCAAAGGCGAGGAGCGGCGCGGTCAGAAAGGTTAGAACGCAATCGAGCCAGAACCCGGTCCAGCCCGCGAGGCGGATACGACGCGCAAGATCCTGGCCGATCAGAGCCGTTTCCGGCGAAAGTGGGCTCGCGCCTCTCGGCGGCCGCGCGGCGACCAGCGCCGTGGACGTTGAACGAAGCGCTGGTCCGGCCAGAACGATGACGCCCAGATAGGCGAGCAACGCCGCCGGAAGCAAGGCGCCGGCGAAGGTCTGATCCGCGAGAGACGGCGATCCGGCCGATATCCCCATGACGTCCAATGAGGCGCCGCTGAATATCGCCTCGAGTCCGCCGCTCATGATGAGCAGGCCAGCGGCCGCATAAAGGCACTGGCGCAGCGGATAGGCGGTCAACCGCCTCCAGGCGGGTCCTGCGCCGAACGGGTAAGCCGGAAATCCTGTCCGCCACAGATATTGGATGGCGAGCAGAATGACGACGAGGGCGGCGAAGTTCAGCGAGAGATTGGTCAGCGGCCCCCCGATCGACGGCTCCCACAGCCGCACGGCCCACGCGCCGAACGCGAGCATGGCGAAGAGCGCGGCGAACGCCCAGTCGACCGGATCATCGAAGAAGTCATACGCCAAGTGGTGAAGCCGCATCTGGCGCCCCGTAGCGGAAACAATTGGCGCGGCGGGCCGCGATTTCAACTGGCAGCGCTTTAGACAGAGCGGGAGGCGTCGCCTCGGCGATTTCTCAAACCGGCTTTCGAAACGGGATCTGATATCTATAAACTCCTTTAAAACCTACCAATTGGGCTCGAAAAATTCTCCCGAGCAATTCCAATTTCGACAAAATTATGGTAAAAAAAGAAACTAACTGATGATACGCCATAAAATAATCCATATTTTCAGGGGGTTACAGTATGTCCGCTTCAAACGAAAGGCTTCTAGGTAATACTTACGTATTTTTTCTCCCTTATATGGTACTTTTTTTGACCTACATAGGTATAGGCTACTATTATAGCTTGAGTACAGAATTTAAAACCCTACCGAATTACGCAATAATAGCGATTACTGCAGGGTTTATGGCTATAGTGTATTTTTTTGTTCGTCACACAGGCTTGGCTATACACCGCTATCGCTCTGAGCGTGGATGGTCTCGAGTTAAGCATCTAATTCTTTTCCTGTTTCTATTTTTCTTCAGCGGGTATGGATTTTTGGCGGCAAGCCTCCTCCTTCTTGAAGGCCCAAATATATGTCGCGAGAATATTGAAACAGCGATAAAGGCTCTGGCACAATTACAAGAAGCGTCTAGAGCTCTTTTGCCGGTAAAGGAATTTGAGGACTTGAAAAATCGCGTCGAAATTAACAAGAGAAATTTGGGAAGAGAAATTGTCAATGAAGGGGGCGGTGGAAATTATTGTGGGATCGGAGAAAGCGCATTAGCCATTTTCAGAAAACTGCAGGCCGACCTCCCAGAGCTTCGGCTAATTAGCGGGACCTATTTGCCAAATCCCGCGAGTCCCGTCCAGCAAGGCAGACGAGCCGATAAACGTCAGCGCGGCACAACGGCGTTTTCTTTAGAGCACAACTGCAGCTTTGATCCGAACCGGTTTAAAAAGATGCGAGCCGACTATGAATCAGCTATCGATGATAATTTGAATCTGGAGGGTTATGTGAGGTCCGCGGCGCGATGCTGCGACTTCCGAGATGCGGACGTCACATAAGCCGGATTGAACGAAGGCACGCGGGTCGTTAGCCACTATGGGGAAAGCGCGTCTCGTCGT